>Ga0134102_1000113_pt1 | contig 99374 bp, 106 predicted proteins | sample 13_3_2metaG_FD_94447 | JGI IMG/M metagenome (GOLD analysis project Ga0134102, IMG submission 94447) | Switchgrass degrading microbial communities from high solid loading bioreactors in New Hampshire, USA - 13_49_3.3_201_A3 metaG | ecosystem: Engineered > Bioreactor > Semi-continuous > Anaerobic...
CGCAATTGCGCGTATACTGTTCTAATCGACGTCCGCCAACCCGGGGCTGCAGTGGTAATTTCCTCTTACGATACGCCTCTTCACTTTTTATACCCTCCCTTGCATACCAATAGAGAGGAGCTCGGGAAAAACCTGAGCTCCTCTCTATTTTTGTCGAATTATTTTAGGAAATACTTTTCAATTTTGATATTGTTTGCTATAATGCCTTAATCAAGGCAGGTCTTTTTATGAGCGACGGTAAGCTCCGGACCGGCAATTATATATAGTATACGATATAAAGGAGACAACGGGGGGTGGGCTAAGTGAATTTTGATATGAAGAGGCGGGTATTCAGGAGCATTCTCTATACGGGAATACTCTTTTCGATTTCCGCGATTTGCGTCAACCTCTCCACCAGACTACCCCTTCATACGAACATCAAGTGGGGCGCTTTTCTCCTTCTGTGCTCCTTATTCCTCCTTCTGAATAAAAAATATCCCTACAGCGATAAAATCCCTTTCATACTCTTTCTTATAATCATCGTATTCTATATGCCCTTTGCCTTCGTAAGTTCCGGCGGCGGGCGGGGCGATTTTCTGGCCTATGCTTTCTTCGCGCTGATTGCCCTCGGCTACATGACGAAGGGGATTTACCAAAAGGTTTTGTTCGCGGCGCTGATAGCAATGTTTATTATCCTGCATATCTTCGACTATGCCTACCCCGAGATGATACCCGTATACGACGCAAAAAGCCGCTTCTACGACCGCCTGATTCAGGTTCCCATACTGCTCATCATAAGCTATGCGATTATAAAAACCTTCACGGATGCCTACGACGAGTCAAACGACAGGCTGTATTATTACGCAAACTACGACGTGCTCACCGGGCTCCTCAGCCGCTGGGGCTTCTCGGAGCACATCTCGAAGGGCTTTAATACGGTTTATCAGGACGGCATCCTCCTGCTCATTGACATCGACAATTTCAAACTGATAAACGACCGCCGCGGGCACAAGGTGGGCGATGAGGTCATAAAGCGCTTCGGGGAGATACTTCAGGGCTATTTCGGCGGCAACAAAAAGAATCTGCTCTGCCGCTGGGGCGGCGACGAGTTTATCGTGCTGTCCTTTGACAGCGAGAAAGAGCTGGACAAGCTCATGGAGGGCGTCAGCCGCGAATTTCTGGACTATATCAGCAACATAGAGCCGCTGGTCGACATCAGCATAGGCTCGGTGCACATCAAAAACTGCCGCTCTGTCGACGACCTGCTTACGCTTGCCGACCAGTTTATGTACAATCAGAAAAGAGCGAAGAGAAAAATATAGGAAGGGGCTGTTTCCAGCCCCTTCTCAACTTATCGACAAAGTCAATTCTGGCTTTGTCGACAAGAAATTAGCAGTCTGCTGCATGCCTTCATGTCCGCTTGCAGCGGACATCGGACACTTGCAGCCTGAGATGTGTTTTTATAGGCGCACATATCGCCGGAAAAAACGGTTCGATTTTCTTTCACCGCCCGCGCGGTGAAACTCTGCGAGGCTTTTCCTACAGACTGAGAAGGGGCCGTTTTTTAGGCCCCTTCTGCGCTATTCTGCGTAAGTTTTTATACATTCCATCCTTAAGACAGGAACAGCTCTATATCCTCGTCCACGGTTCCGATTCCAGCTATGCCGAAGGTATCGACGAGGACCTTCGCAACGTTCGGCGAGAGGAAGGCGGGGAGCGTCGGGCCGAGGTGTATGTTCTTGACCCCGAGGTAAAGGAGGGCAAGCAGCACTATGACGGCCTTCTGCTCGTACCATGCGATATTGAAGGCTATGGGCAGCTTGTTTATGTCGTCAAGCCCGAACACCTCTTTGAGCTTTAGCGCTATAACCGCGAGCGAGTAGGAGTCGTTGCACTGCCCGGCGTCGAGCACTCTCGGGATTCCGCCGATGTCGCCGAGGTTCAGCTTGTTGTAGCGGTACTTCGCGCAGCCCGCCGTCAGGATTACCGTATCCGCGGGGAGCTTCTTTGCAAATTCGCTGTAGTACTCCCTCGACTTCATGCGGCCGTCGCAGCCGGCCATAACGAAAAACTTTTTGATTGCGCCGGACTTAACCGCCTCGACGACCTTGTCGGCAAGGGCCATGACCTGGCTGTGGGCAAAGCCGCCGACTATGCTTCCCTTTTCAATCTCCTCCGGAGCCGGCAGAGTCTTGGCCAGCGCGATAATCTCGCTAAAGTCCTTTTTGCCGTTTTCGTCCGCTGCTATGTGCCTGCAGCCCGGGAAGCCGGCGGAGCCGGTCGTGAAGATTCTCCTGCGGACCTCCTCGCTCCTCGGCGGAACTATGCAGTTGGTGGTGAAGAGAATCGGACCGCGGAAGGTTTCAAACTCCGTGGTCTGCTTCCACCATGCGTTGCCGTAATTGCCGACAAAGTGGTCGTACTTTTTAAAGGCCGGGTAGTAGTGCGCGGGCAGCATCTCGCTGTGCGTGTATACATCGACGCCCGTGCCCTTCGTCTGCTCGAGAAGCTGCTCAAGGTCGGTAAGGTCGTGCCCGGAAATCAGTATCGCGGGGTTGTTCCTGACGCCGATGTTGACCTCGGTGATTTCGGGATTGCCGAAGCGCGAGGTGTTCGCCTCGTCGAGAAGCGCCATGACCTTGACGCCGTGCTCGCCGGTCCTGAGCGTCAGCGCGACAAGCTGATCCGCCGTTAGCGTATCGTCCAGTGTGGCGGCGAGGGCCTCGTATACAAATGCGTTAACTTCGGGATTTTCCCTGCCGAGGTTCATCGCGTGCTCGGCGTAGGCGGCCATTCCCTTGATTCCGTATGTAATAAGCTCCCTGAGCGACCTTATGTCCTCGTTCTCCGTCGCAAGGACTCCGACCGTGCCGGCCTTTTCAAGCATGGCCTCGCGGGTGCCGGCTGTGAAGGTCGCGGCGTCGTGGAGATTATCAAGGCCCGTCTTCATCCTCAGCTCGTCCCTAACGGCGAGCATCTTTTTAATCTGCGCCTCGATTGCCTCCCCGTCGAAGTTTGCGTTGGTTATCGTCATAAAGAGGCTGTTGAGCATCTCGTAATTGAGCCTGCCAAGTTCCTCCGGCCTGAGGCCCGCCCTGACGACTATCTGCGATATGCCCTTGAGCGTATAGACGAGCAGATCCTGGAGCTTTGCGACCTCCTCGGTCTTCCCGCACACGCCCCGGCTGTCGCAGCCTACTCCTCTGGCGGCCTCCTGGCACTGAAAGCAAAACATACCCATATTAAACTCTCCTTATTGAACTTAATTAATCCTGCGCTTCAAACTCCTCTTTTCCTGCAGAGCAGACCGGACACACCCAGTCGTCCGGCAAATCCTCAAATGCCGTGCCGGGCTGTATTCCGTTCTCGGGGTCCCCTGCGAGCGGGTCATAGACATAACCGCAGAGATTGCACTTGTACTTCTTCATTTCTCTCTTCCTCCGATTCTTTATTTTTTAGGCGGGAAGCTCGCAAATTCAGTGCGAACTGTTTGCGGCCGCCGCCTTTAAGATTCTCAGACAGCTTTTTCGCTCAGTTCTCCCGGGACAATCTAGAGCGTTTCCTGAACGGGGACCAGATATGCATTCAAATCGGAACTTAAGCGCAGACATCTTCGGCGATTTTGACATTTTTGGCTGTCGATTTCTCGCCGGAGTAATGCAGATTTGCCACTCTGGGACTATTATAGCACAGATGATTTCTTTCTTTAAGTTTGATTTACAACGAAATTGAATTTTTTGCAAAAAAATTTTGCGCGGGAGTTTCTCCCGCGCATACAGTTTATTTATTCTCTTTTGGCTTGGTCCCGCAGATTCCCGCGCTCGGGCAGCCCGCGCAGCCGCAGCCGCAGGAGCTTTTGCGCTTAATCTTATCTCTGATAAGTTTGACCACGGCCGCGGCCACAAGCGCAAACACTATCGTCCCGACGATTATGGTAGATAAGTTTTCGCTGATAAGCCTAAGCATTCGCACCCACCTCCGATTTCATTCCTACAGCCGCCGTCTCGTACGGATTTCTTCTGAGCAGCAGCCAGAGCATCGCCGCTGCGACCACAAGGGCGGCGCCGGTCGCGGCTGTGAAGGCGCCGCCTGATATAAGGAGGCCAAGCTGGTATACGATGAGCGAGACTGAGTAGGCGAACACGCAGAGGTAGCCGATGGCGTACAGAGTCCACTTTGCGCTGTTCATCTCGCGGCTGATGGCGCCCATCGCGGCAAAGCAGGGGGCGCAGAGGAGATTGAAAATCATGAACGTGAAGGCGGACAGCGGGGTGAAGTGCGCGGCTATCGGGGCAAGGCCCTCAAACACGCCCTCCTCGACAAGCTGCAGCGCGTCGCCCGAGACGCCGTAGAGGACGCCGAAGGTCCCGACGACCTCTTCCTTCGCGACCAGGCCCATGAGCGTCGCGACGGCCGACTGCCAGTTGCCGAAGCCGAGCGGCGCAAAGAGCGGCGCTATGAGGCCGCCCGCAGCGGCGAGCATGGACCTATCCATGTCCTCGACCATCGTGAACACGCCCTCGACAAAGCCGAAGCTCGAGGTAAACCAGATAAACACGCCCGCGGCCAGAATCACCGTGCCCGCCCTCCTGATGAAGGACCAGCCGCGCTCCCAGGTGCTTCGAAGCACATTTCTAGCGGAAGGCACATGGTAAGGGGGCAGCTCCATCACAAAGGGCGAGGGTTTTCCGGCAAAGTGCTTTGTCTTCTTGAGGATTATGCCCGAAACTATGACCGCGGCAACGCCGATGAAGTAGGCAGTCGGCGCCACCCACCAGGCGCCGCCGAACAGAGCGCCCGCGATAAATCCGATTATCGGCATCTTAGCGCCGCAGGGTATAAAGGAGGTCGTCATTATCGTCATGCGGCGGTCACGCTCGTTTTCAATCGTGCGGCTGGCCATAATGCCCGGCACGGAGCAGCCCGAGCCGATGAGCATAGGAATAAAGCTCTTGCCGGAGAGCCCGAACTTGCGGAAAATTCTGTCCATAATGAAGGCGACTCTCGCCATGTAGCCCACATCCTCGAGTATGGACAGCAGGAAGAACAGTATCAGCATCTGCGGCACAAAGCCGAGAACGGCTCCGACGCCGCTGACTATTCCGTCCACCACAAGTCCGCTCAGCCAGGGGGCGACCCCTATCGCCCCCAGCCACTCCCCGAACGGTACTATTATCCACTCGCCGAAGAGGGTGTCGTTCGTAAAGTCGGTGACTATTCCGCCCACGGTCGTGACGGATATATAGTACACAGCGAACATCACGGCCACGAATATCGGCAGCGCGAGGACCCTGTTTGTGACAATCCGGTCAATCTTGTCCGAGCCTGTGTGCTTCCTGCTTCTTTTCTTCTTTACGCAGGAGGAGACGAGCCTTGCTATGTAGGCATAGCGCTGATTGATTATGATGCTCTCGGCGTCGTCGTCCATTTCGGCCTCGCAGGCCCTTATATGCTCCTCAAGGTGAGAGAGCAGCTCCCGGTCCAGCTTAAGCTCCTCTATAATCTTCTCGTCGCGCTCAAAGAGCTTGATTGCGTACCAGCGCAGGTTTCGCGGGGGCACAAGGCCCTCGATGGATTCCTCTATATGCGCAATCGCATGCTCGACGCTCCCGTTGAAAACCGGCGGCAGGTGCGCGCTTTTCCCCTTTCGCGCGGCCTCGACCGCCTTCTCCGCGGCCTCGAAGGCCCCGACACCTTTGAGCGCCGAGGTCTCTACAACCTCGCAGCCGAGTTCCCTGCTCAGCCTCTCAAGGTCGATTGTGTCCCCGCTTTTGCGCACGAGGTCTATCATGTTTATCGCGACGACCGTCGGTATGCCGAGCTCGATAAGCTGCGTTGTGAGATAGAGGTTCCGCTCGATGTTCGTGCCGTCGACTATGTTGATTATCGCGTCGGGCCTTTCGCTCACGAGGTAGGACCTTGCGATTACCTCCTCGAGCGAATAAGGCGAAAGCGAATAAATGCCGGGCAGGTCCTGTATTATGACGTCCTTATAGCCTTTGAGCCTGCCCTCTTTCTTCTCGACCGTGACTCCCGGCCAGTTGCCCACATACTGGGCGGAGCCCGTGAGCTCGTTAAACATCGTCGTCTTGCCGCTGTTCGGGTTCCCGGCAAGCGCTATTCTTATACTCATTTCCTTATCCTCCCTGACGAAGCGAGTTAGTCTAAACTAACTGCTGTGCAAAAAATTAAGCGACTTCTATCATCTCCGCATCCGCCTTGCGGATGGAAAGCTCGTAGCCTCTCACCGTGACTTCGATGGGGTCGCCCAGCGGCGCAACCTTGCGCACGTAAACCTCCACGCCCTTTGTGACGCCCATATCCATGATGCGCCTTTTCACGGCTCCCTCGCCGTGCAGCCTTACTACCTTAACTGTCTCGCCTATCTTCGCGTCTCTCAGAGTCTTCATGCGCGCACCTCCTAAACCAGAATCCTGTCGGCCATACTGTTGTCGAGCGCTATGCGGCTGCCCTTTACCGACACTATGATGTTGCCGTATATTTCCGAGACCAGGGTTACCTCCTCGCCCACCACAAGGCCGAGCTCGGCGAGCCGCTGCCTTACCTCGTCTTTCCCGGTGATTTTCCGTATGCAGTTTGTCTCTCCGATTTTCGCCATTCTAAGAGGCATCATAATGCTCCTCCCTTCTGGTTAGTCTAGACTAACTCCTTGCGAAAAGAAGTAGTTAGTCTTAACTAACCGCACTCATCATACCACCGGCCCCGCTCTCTTGTCAATACCTTTTCTGGAAAAAAATCGGCGGACGCCCGATGCAAAGCGTCCGCCTTTAATTTGTCTTTAAACCCTAGGCCCAAAGACAAGACTGGTGTGCCAAGTTTATTAGAATTTTTTGGGAATTATCCTGTTTTCAATAAGCTCCTCTACTGCGGCGACCATGCGCTCCTGGTCCCACTTCTTGGAGTCTGCGGGGTCCGCGCGGAGAACGCATACCGGGAAGCCCGCGTCCTCCAGCGATTTAATAATATTATAGCTGAAATCGCCGTTGTTCATGCAGTTTTCAGGGACGAGGAACACGACCCCGTCTATCTGGTTGTGCTTCGCCTCCTTGACGAACCACTGGCTGTTGAAGGGCGGGACGTGGAGTATGTCCTCGAGGAAGCAGAAGCGCGAGGCAAGCGAGCGTATCGGGTTTTCCTCCACGTTGCGGCGTATGTAGCCGTCCGAGGCTATGCCGAGGTACATTGTCCAGATGAAGGCCGCGCCGTACTTCTCCTCGAAGTGCTGGTAGAAAGCGAGGTTGAACCAGAGCCCGCGCCCTATCCACAAAAGGCGTATCTTCTCGTTCGGAACGGCGGGGATGCCCTTCTCAACGCGCTCCTTTACTTCCTCGTAGAGCGACTTTGCCATCTCGACGCCCCATCTCGTGCCCCTGTGCCACTGGGCCTGCATCACGGCGTTGACGGTGTCGGTGACGGTGACCGGCGCGGGAACGGTTTTCGCGATTAGGTCCCGCGTCATGCGGTAGTAGGTCTCCTGCTCGTTTACGTTGTTCAGCGTCTCTATGAGGCGGTTTAGGTCGAGCCTTCGCCCTGTCTTCTGCTCGAGGAAGGAGATGAGGAGCCTCAACTCGTTCTCGTAGAAGTCGAGGCGCTTTTTGCCTATAAGCTCCTCCCAGTTGTCGCAGGACAGCTCCCACCAGTTGTCCCTGATTACGTCCTGATGGTAATGGTGTATGCGGAAGGCCTCGGCCCCGAAGGCCTCGGTCATAAGCTCCTCGATTTTGATTCCGCTCGAGCAGGTCTCGCCGCAGATAATCAGAGTCGGGTTAGGAAGCCCTCCCCAGGGGCCCTCCTCGGACTTCGGGTCGAGGGAGCAGGCGTAGGCCGCGGCGCAGTAGGAGCAGATGTCGTTTCTGTAGCCCGCCTGCTCGAGAAGGTCGTAGAACCTCGGGCCCATCTGTTTTGCGGCGCATATGGCCGTCCACCACTGGTTGACCACGAAGGGGATGTCCATAGCCTGCAGTATCTCCATCGGGGTGTTCGCCCCGACAAAACCGAAGGGCTCGCCGGCCTCGATGCGCTTGCGAAGGCCCATAAACCATTCCTTCTGGTAGGCGCTCGTCAGCTTGGGCGTATTTAGCCTTTTCACCGACCGCGTCTCATAGCCTTTCTCCTCGGCCATTACTGCCGCCCTCCTTTCACGGTTCTGGCGAAGCTCGAAAACTTTCTCGACAGCTCCTCCCTGTCCCTGAGCGGGTAATACTGGTCCTCAATCATTAGAGTCTGTATCCCCATCTTCTTGAGCACGTCCCTCTGCTTGGGGAAGTCCCAGATGTAGGACTCGTCGTTGTGGTTCATAAAGATGACCATTCCCTCGGCGCCGACTTCCCTGACGCGCTCTGGTATGAAGGCGGCGCGCTCCTTTATGAAGGCCCGCTCGCTGCTCGGGAAACGGTTGAGGTAGCGGCTCGCTATCGCCCGCACCGGCGGCATGCCCGGGTCGGTGTCGCTGTCGGCGTAGCGGTCGCCGAAGAGCTTGTCCTCGGTGATTACGTTAAGGCCCGCATCCTCCATAAGCTCGTAGACTTCGGTCGTTTCCTGCATGCTTCCGGTGTAGAGTACCCTTACGTTTTCAACCCTGGGCCATTTCTCCGCCTCTTTCGTGAGCTGCTTTATAAGCTCCGTCGCCTTCGGCTTGTCAAGATAGAAAGAGCCGGCGATGGCGGTAAGCGCTTCGCTGCCCATCACGCGGCTTTCTTTGCCGTAGCGCAGCGCGGAAAAGGCCCTGAGCGCCCTTTTGTACTCGTTTTGCACCCTGATTGCCTCGGCAAGGTCCTCGTCGCTTATCTTCCTGCCGCACCAGCCCTCCACCTTGGCTATAAACTCCCTTGTTTCCCGCAGGTTGTGCTCCTGCGAGCGGAAATCCTTACTAAAGAGCGAATAGTCGACAAACTCGATGACCGGAAGCTTTCGCTCCGGCTCCATCCTCTTTAGTTCGGTGAGATAATAGAAAAACTTCAGGAGTATGTCCGAGGAATTTGAGAGCACGAGATAGTCCATCATGCCCGCGTACTCCTCGTTCAAAACCGCCTCGAAAAGTCCCCGCCAGTAGGCCCCGAAGGAAATCTCGAGATACTTGTCCGCGTTGGGCCTGGGCCCGTAGTAGCCGCAAAGCCTGACCGGCAGCATTCCCGCCGCCATTATCACTTCTTCCGGCACATCGTCGCCCATCATCCACACAGCTTTACGGCCGCCTTCCATCAGCTTCGAAATGGCCTTCCGCTTGTTGTCGAAGGCCCATTTAAGCTCGCTAAAAGCAGGGCTTTCTTCAGCGCAGCTTCTGATAGCCAAAGGCGCCCACCTCCTTTATTTACCCTCATTTTTGTTTAATCCTACCATATCTTATCAAATTTTATCACACAGGCCTATCTATTTCAAACAATCATATTGTGGTAAAGCCACAATCAAAAGGTTGTAGTATCCCCGCAGAGCCCCCGTCTTGAAGGCCCCGGCCGGCACTATTCCTTGTTTTCCTTATTCATTTCCCTGAATACGTCGAGGGTTATCTCAATAAACTCGCTAAAGTAAGGAGGGTAGTGCCTGCTTGCGTCGTAGGAGAGCGCTTCTTCTATCATAAATCTCTTTCCGTTCAGATTGTGCGGGAAAAAATGAATGTTCTCGTAAAACGAGGGGGCGTAGGCCTTCAATATGTACTTTACATAGAGCTCCGAAATGAAGAGAATCGCCTTTCCCTCGCGGCAGATTTGGAGCAGGAGGTCGTGGTTTTCAGGGTCGATAAACACCCTGGGCCTCTCCCTCAGTTCGGGTATCATCTCGCAGACCCAGGACTCCCTCTTGGCAATCCCGGTGTGCGCGACCGGAATTGCCGGCGGAAGCTCGCTTATCTCAAGGCCTTCCCTGGCCCTGCGTATAAACTCCTCCGCCCCGTCCCCGAGATGCTCTCTCAAAAGCAGGTCCGACATCGCGACGCAGCCCCCGATTTCCATAAGCGGGTGGACTTTGAGCCCCGGCGAAGGCAGGGGCCTTCTGCCTATGGCCATGTCCACGTCCGTGCCTTCAAACATCGGGCGGTCGCGGAAATTGTTTTCGTCCACAAAGATGATGCGCACGTTGGGGTACCTCGAGGTGAACCTGCTAATTATCTCGGGCAGGTACAGGCGCGAGCGGGCAAGCCCGCAGGCGATTTTGATTGTCCCCTTCTCCCTCGCGGGCTTTGTGCCGAAGGCGCTGAAAAGCCTCGTCTCGGCGTCGAGTATGAGCTTCGCCTCGCGCTGCAGCTCCCTCCCCTCCGGGGTCAGCACGAGGAAGGGCGTGCGCTCGAAAAGGCGGACGCCGAAGTAGTTCTCCAGCCTTTTTATGTGCCCCGAGAGCGCCTGCTGCGTTGTGAACAGCCGCTCGGCCGTAACGCTCAGATTCATATCCTTGACAATCTCGTTAAAATAATACAAATTATTAAGTGTCATAGGGACCCCCACCGTTTCGGATTTGTGGTTTACGGCAGTTTCTTTTAAGGGCTGTCCGGTTCTGGGGAGTGCGCTGCAAATTTTGATATTCGGCCGCTTTGCTTTGGGCGGCGCGAGAAGAAAGGTGGATTGAAATGATATTTTATTTTTCCGGCACCGGCAACTCCAAATGGGCGGCGGAGGAGCTTGCCCGATTAACCGGCGACACAGTCGCGAGCATCGCCGAGCTTGTAAAATCGGGCGGCGCCGTTGAAGTTCCGGAGGGACAGCCGGTCGGGCTTGTCTTCCCGGTGTACGCATGGCTCCCGCCGGAGATTGTCTCAAACTTCGTATCAATGCTCAAGGCAGACAAGGACGCATACAGATGGGCCGTCTGCACCTGCGGGGACCAGGCGGGCAGGGCTATGGAGAAACTCTCGGAGAAGTTCAGCCTCTCTTCCGCATGGTCGCTTCGGATGCCGAACAACTACATACGCTCCTTTGACACCGACCCGCCCGGAACGGTGCGCGAGAAAATCCGCAGCGCAAAGGAAAGGCTTAATCTCATAGCACAGGACATACTTGAGCGGAAAAAGGTCTGGGACGTGCGCAGGGGAAGCCTTGCGGGGCTCAGGTCCGCGCTCATCGGGCCCGCCTTCAACAGGTTCGCGCGCGACGACAAGCCCTTTTACGCAGAGCCCTCCTGCACGGGCTGCGGCCTCTGCGAGGATGTATGCCCGGTCGGCAACATAAGGCTTGAAAACGGCAGGCCCCGCTGGCTGGGGCATTGCCTGCAGTGCCTCGCCTGCATACACCGCTGCCCCGAGAGGGCGATTGAGTACGGCAAGGCGACAAAGGGCAAGGGCCGGTACTATTTCAGCGAAGAACTCCTCGATTAGCTGTTTTTGCCCTCATAGGCTCTGACGCGCAGCGGTATGCCCATCTCCCGGGCAAGGCGGCGGCAGGCCTCTATTTCCTCCTCCGGTATCACGTCGACGACCGTTAAAACCACATTGGGGACATAGTTTTTGCAGTCCCGCGCGAAATTGAGCATAGCCTCAAAGGCCTTTTCGCCGTAAACGGGCCTTGTGAGCCTTACGTATTCCTTCGCGTTTGAGGCGTTGAGGCTTATGGAGACGGTGTCGACGAGCCCTTCGAGCAGCCAGGCCGTCGGCCTTCCGTTTATGAGGTCCGAAAGCCCGTTGGTGTTTATACGGATTTTCAGGTCGCTGTTCCTGCGTATAAATTTACATACCTCAAGCACCGTATCGAGGCGCTCGAGCGGCTCGCCGTAGCCGCAGAAAACGACCTCCGAGCAGCCTTCCTTGTCAGCCTTTTCAAAATCGCTTATTATCTCCTCGACGCCGGGCTCGTGCTCAAGCCAGAGCGAATCGGCGTCGCCTACCGACTCGCCGTTCTGCCGTATGCAGAACACGCAGTCGCAGGGGCAGCGGTTCGTGACGTTTACATAGAGCCCTCCGCCGTATCTGTAAAAAATGGTCATCTGTTTTCCTCCGAACTAGTATCTCTCATCTTTTCCCGGCTGGCTTTAACGGCGGGGAAAAGATTTATTTTTAGCCAAGAAAGCCGCAGGCGGCATATATGCAATCAAAGCGGCTAAAATCCCTTAAACCGCCGGCTGAGCGCCTTTAGCTTTGCAAGCGTTATATAGGCAGTATTATAAACCAAATCGCGCCTTATTTCAATAAAACGGGCAGCTTTCAAAATTCATGCTCCATTGTCAGAATTTTACCGGGCACTATTTTTATGGAGCATGACGCTTTAACTGAAATTCTTTCCGTGGTATAATATTCCTAAGATAACCGTTCCAATATAACCCACGGCCTTTCGTTTTTCGGAAAGGGTGATACATATGAGAAAGACGAAGATAATATGTACCATCGGGCCTGCGAGCCAAAGCGAGGAGATGCTCGAGCGGCTCTGCCTCGCCGGCATGGACGTGGCGAGGCTCAACTTCTCGCACGGCACGCACGAGGAGCACAAGGAGAGAATAGACGCCTTAAAGCGCGTCCGCGAAAGGCTCGGCCTACCCCTCGCAATCTTGCTCGACACCAAGGGGCCGGAGTACAGAATAAAGACTTTCAAAAACGGGAAAATAACTCTCAAGGAAGGAGACAATTTCGTTTTCACCTCCGAGGATATTGAGGGCGACGAGCGCCGCGTGTCGGTGAGCTACAAAAACCTTCCGCAGGAGCTCGGCGAGGGCGATACGATACTGCTCAACAACGGCCTTATGGCCTTCCGCGTTGAGAGAATAAGCGGCGGCGACATTGAATGCACCGTAACCGTGGGCGGCGTGCTCTCCGACAGGAAAAGCATGAGCTTCCCCGGCAAGGTCCTCAGGCAGCCCTATCTGAGCGAGCAGGACAAAAGGGATATCCTCTTCGGCATAGAAAACGGCGTCGATTTCATCGCCTGCTCCTTCGTTTCCTCGAGGCAGGACCTGCTCGACGTGAAGGAGTTTCTGCACCAGCACGGCGGCAGGGACATAGGCCTCATTGCGAAGATAGAAAACGGCTCGGGCGTCGAGAATATACGCGAGATACTCTCGGAGTGCGACGGAATAATGATAGGCCGCGGCGACCTTGGCGTCGAGATGCCCTTCGAGAAAATCCCCGCGATACAGAAAAAGCTGATTATGGAAGCCCGCATGCTCGGGAAAATCGTCATAACCGCGACCGAGATGCTCGAGTCGATGATAACGAACGCCCGCCCGACAAGGGCCGAGATATCCGACGTAGCGAACGCGGTTTACGACGGGACAAGCGCCCTGATGCTCTCCGGTGAAACCGCCGTCGGGAAATACCCCGACCTCGCCGTATCCACGATGGCGAGGATAGCCGAGTATACGGAGGGCGACATAAACTACAAAAAACGCTTTGCAGACACCGAGTTCCCCATAAAGGACACCACCGACGCCATATCGCACGCGACCTGCGGCATGGCGATAGATTTGGGCGCCAAGGCCATCGTGGTCTGCACCGTCTCCGGCATGACCGCAAGGATGGTCTCGAGGTTCCGTCCCCCCGTCGACATAGTGGCGGTCACAAGCATCGAAAAAACCTGGCGGAAGCTCGCGCTGTCCTGGGGGGTAATACCCGTCCTGACCGAGGATTTCAAATCGACCGAGGTAATGTTCTACTTCGCGGTGAAAGCGGCGAAGGAAAAGCTCGGCCTCTGCCCTTCCGACAAGGTTGTAATCACGGGCGGGACCACAAACGGCGTAATCGGCGGCACGAACCTTGTCAAGGTAGAAACTATCTGACTGTGACCGCGTCACGGAAAATTTTATAAAAAGAGAGTATACTTAGGCCAAAACAGAAAGAAAAAGGAGATAAAGACATGAAAGCCATCAAGATTACAAAGGACAACTTCGACAGCGAGGTAATGAAATCGGACAAGCCCGTACTGCTCGACTTCTGGGCGGAGTGGTGCGGTCCCTGCCGCATGGTATCCCCCATCATCGACGAGATTGCCGGCGAGCTCGACACGGTCAAGGTGGGCAAGGTAAACGTGGACGAGGAAAACGAGCTTGCCACCGCCTTCGGCGTTATGAGCATCCCCACCCTCGTGGTCATCAAGGACGGAAAGCCCGTCGCAAGGTCGGTCGGCGCAAGACCCAAGGCGGATATACTGAAAATGCTCGAAGTGTAAAGCAAAAAGGCAGGGCGCACCCTAAGGTGCGCCCTTTATTCTTTTATGTGCTAGGCTATTATGCTTTTGAGCTTGGCCTTGTCGAGAATTTTAATCCCGCCGCGCGAGAGCTCGACTATGCCCTCCTGCGCAAAGTATTTCAGCATTCTCGACACGACCTCCCTCGCGCTGCCTATGTATCTTGCTATCTGCTCGTGGGTGAGATAGATTGTGTCTCCCCTTGCCTTCGCAAGCTCATCCCAGAGGAAGACCGCGAGCCTCTTGTCCATGCTCATGAAAAGTATCTGCTGCATCGCCCACATCACGTCCGAGAACCTCTCCACCGTAATCTTGTAGGCGGAGCACTCGACATAGATGTTGCTCTCCTTGAGCTTCGCAAAGAAGGGGGCGTTTATCAGCAGCGCCTCGGTGTCCTCCTCGGCGTCCACATGGACGTCGAAGGTGATGGCCTCCATTACGCAGGAGGCCGTGAGTATGCATAGGTCGCCCTCGCCGAGCCGGAACAGAGTCACCTCCCTGCCTTCCTCCGAGAGTATGGAGGTGCGCAGCATGCCCTTTTTTATCAAAAGCACGCCGATGCAATCGCTCTCACCGCCGTGTATGCAGGTGCCCTTTTTATAGCTGACGGGCTTGGTGTTTTGAACCAGCGCCGCCCTTTCCCTTTCCGACATATGCCGCCAGGCCGGAAAATGCCGCTCAAAGAGCTCTCTGATTCCGGCTTCGTCCATCTCATTTTCCTCCGCGCAGGTATTTTATGACCGACATGCCGGCCCTGGCCCCCTCGTAGACGGCCTTCGCCACCTGCATCATGCCGCCGGTGCAGTCGCCAGCGGCGAAAAGCCCGGGTATGTTCGTCTCCATCTCCTCGTTTACTATGATTTTGTTCCCCTCGGTGAACACTCCGAGCTTCCTGGCAAGGTCGGCGCTGCCGGCCGTCCCGTAGGCGACGAACACCCCGTCCGCCTTAATTTCGGAGCCGTCCTTAAATAATATGCTCTCGAGCCTCTCGCCGCCCCTGAGTTCCGACACGAGCCTATCTACTATCTCGACGCCCTCGGGAGCCCTTCCAGCAAGCTCCTCGCCGTTTGTTAGAATCGTCACCCCGGCGGCTATCGGCAAAAGCTCTTTAGCCTCGTTTACGGCGTACTCCCCGCTGCCCAGCACGCAGACGCTCTTGCCCCTGTAGAAGAAGCCGTCGCAGACGGCGCAGTAGCTGACGCCGCGGCCTTCAAATTCCTCCAGGCCCTTGATTTTGGGCTTCTTTCTCGGCGAGCCTGTGGCTATTACGACGCTGTCGGCCCTGTACTCCCCGTTCTGGGTCTTGACGGTAAAGGCCCCGTCGTAGCCTAATCCGACTACCTCTTCGGATATTATCTTCGCGCCCAGCCTTTCAGCCTGCGCTATGCCGTTTGCCGAGAGCTCGGCTCCCGGGATTGGCGCCGGAAAACCGTAGTAGTTTTCAATCATCTCGGCCTTGCTGAGAGAGCCGATGTCGTTTCCTATTATCGTCGTGTCGATTCCCGCTCTGGCGGTATATATGGCGCAGGACACTCCCGCCGGGCCCTTTCCTATTACTATCACCTTTGACATAACTATAGCCTCACTTAGTTTTTTAATTTATATAATCGGCGCATAAAACAATTAAATTATAGGCAAATATAGCCTTTGGGTCAAGAAAGCAGGACGCCCGTCTGCCCGAATACAGAATGTGCGGCTAAAAAAGCCGCACATTTTACTTTATTTCCTATAGAACAGAAGGCCCAGGCAGTTCGGACCGCAGTGGCAGGAGATTGTGCCGCCGGCCGTGGTTTGAAGGACTTCCGCGAAATTCGCAAGCTCCTTTACCCTCGCGACAACGGCCTCGAGCAGCTTCTTGTCGGTATCGGCTGTGCTCGTCACAAAAATGCGCCTTAGGTCCAAGTCCTCCCTGCCCTTGAGCCTGTCGTCGACGTACTGCATTATGCACTTTTCAAAAGAGCCCCTGTACTTCTTCCCCACGTCCATCCTGCCGTTTTTTACCTCAATGCAGGGCTTTAGCTGCAGGAGATTGGCCCCGAGCGCCGCCACCGCAGAACAGCGGCCGCCCTTGTGGAGATACTTAAGAGTATTGATTACAAAGCTCACTTCGAGCTTTTCGCGCATTACAAGGAGCCGGTCGTAGATCTCCCCGGGCTGCAGCCCCTCGGAGGCCATGATGGCGGCGTCGAGGACGAGGTGCCCTATGCCGGTCGAGAGGTTGCGCGAGTCCACGACGTAGACGTTTTCAAATTCCTGCGAGGCGATAAGCGCGTTCTGATAGCAGGCCGACATATCGGAGCTTATCGTGAAGTGTATCACGGCCTCATGGTCCTTGAGGGCTTCCGAGAAGCATTTTGTATACTCGTCGATGTTGACGGCCGTGGTTCTGCAAACTCCCGCGCCGCTCTCGACATATTCAAATATGTCCTTCGGGAAGATTTCAACGCCGTCCTTTAAGGACTCGTCCCCCCTTACGATGCTGAGAGGGACAATCGTTATGTCATACTTGTTTATAAGTTCCTGCGAGAGGTCGCAGGTGCTGTCCGCGGTTATTTTTATGGACATACTCAGTTTCCTTTCATCGCATAATGTTCTGCTTTCCCAGATCCTAGTTATTTTATAATACTACCATATTATTCTTGAAAAATAAATCCCTAAAATTAGTTGGATTAAAATTCACTGGATATATTACTCTCTTTATATTATAATTTATATTATAATAGCTTTGTTCTTTTTTATATAACGGGAGTTGATTAAATGAAGGTACTTGTCACCGGCGGAACCGGGTATATCGGCTCTCATACCGCGGTAGAGCTTATAAATTCGGGGTATGAGGTCGTAATCATCGACAACCTGTCAAATTCGGAGGCCTCGGTCGCGGAGAGAATAGCTCGCATCACCGGAGAAAGCCCCGCGCTCTATATCGGCGACGTGCTCGACGAGGCCCTGCTCGACAGGATTTTCTCCGAACACAGAATAGAGGCCGTCATACACTTCGCCGCCCTGAAGTCCGTGCCCGATTCGATGGCAAACCCCCTTCTGTACTACCACAACAACGTAAGCGGCACGCTCTCGCTCTGCCGGGCGATGCAAAGGCACGGGGTCAAGAACATAGTCTTTTCATCCTCCGCCACCGTTTACGGCATATCGGACGACAAGCCAATAAGGGAAGACGCTCCGCTCTCCCCCAAAAACGTCTACGGGAACACAAAGCTCATGATGGAGACCGTGCTTTCGGACCTCTACCGCTCCGACCCCGGGTGGAACGTGACGCTCCTGCGCTACTTCAACCCCATAGGAGCCCACGAGAGCGGGCTCATAGGCGAGGTGCCGGCGGGAGTCCCGGGCAACCTCATGCCCTATATAACGCAGGTGGCGGCCGGGCTGAGACCTCATCTGAACATCACCGGAACCGACTACGACACCCCCGACGGAACGGGCGTGCGAGACTACATACATGTCGTCGACCTTGCGCGCGGCCATGTCAAGGCGCTTGAAAAAAGCAGGGGCCTCGGGATATACAACCTCGGCACCGGTCGCGGCTACAGCGTCCGCGAAATTGTCAGGGCCTTCGAGGAGGCCACGGGAGTAAAAATTCCCTGCGTGGAGGCGCCCCGCCGCCCGGGGGACCTGGCCTGCTATTTCGCCGACCCTTCAAAGGCCAACGAGGAACTGGGGTGGAAGGCGGAGAAAAGTCTCCGCGAGATGTGCCTAGATTCCTGGCGTTTTGCTAAACAGTATTACGGTAAGGCCTGACCGCCTTACTGTTATTTTATAACTGCAGTTACTCGATATTCCAGCAAAATAGCAACATATTTAGATATATAGCAATATATTGCGTTATATATTCCAAAATCATGACAAAAAATTAATTTACAGGCTGTAGGTTTAGGGATATATTTCTAATAATGGCTCGAAAAAGTGGTTTATCCAGGAAACATCTAAGAGGTGATACGTTTGTCAAATTCTTTCTTCGGAGGAGTCCATCCGAATGACGGCAAGGCTGCAACTTCTAAGGTAGCAAGCCAGAAGCTGCCGCCGCCGCCGCAGGTCGTGATACCTATGTCGCTCCACATAGGAGCGCCCTGCACTCCGACTGTCACCGCAGGCGATACCGTTAGCCTGGGACAGATAATCGGTGACTCCAAAGCTCCGGTTTCCGCTCCCATCCATGCTTCCGTTTCGGGCAAGGTCGTGGCGGTGGAGCCGCGCCTGCACCCCAACGGCAGCATGGTCATGTCCGTCGTGATTGAAAACGACGGTCTCGACACCCTGCACGAGAGCGTAGTCCCCCACGACAGGGAGGATTTAACAGACCCCGAGGTTCTCACGGGCATAATACGCAGGGCGGGCATAGTCGGCATGGGAGGCGCAACCTTCCCCACGGCGTTCAAGATAAGCTCCGGACTCGGAAAGGTCGACACGGTGATAATTAACGCCGCTGAGTGCGAGCCCTACATAACTTCTGACCACCGCACGATGCTCGAACACCCCGACGAGGTGCTCGAGGGCATAAGGATTCTCACAAGAGTGTTCGGCCTGCCCCTTGCCCACGTCGGAATTGAGAAGAACAAGCCCGACGCCATAGAGCTTCTCAGCAAGAAGTGCGGCGATGACATAAAAATCGTGCCCCTGCACACCCGCTATCCGCAGGGCGCCGAAAAGCAGCTCATACAGTCGATTACGGGCCGTGAGGTGCCCCCGGGCGGTCTGCCCGCGGACGTCGGCTGCGTGGTTTTCAACGTCTTTACCGCCTACTCCGTCTACCGCGCCGTATACGAGGGCATGCCCGTAATCGAGCGCGTGGTCACGGTCGCGGGAGACTGCGTAAGCACACCGTCGAACTTTATCTGCCGCATAGGCACGCCTCTTGAGTATGTCTTTGAGGCGGCCGGCGGCTTCAAGACTCCGCCTAAGAAGGTGCTCATGGGCGGCCCCATGATGGGCGTGGCCCAGTTTGACCTCTCAGCGCCGGTTATTAAGGGCACAAACGCCCTCCTCGCCTTCTCGGGCAAGGAGGACAGGAACGTCGACAACCCGACCTGCATACGCTGCGGAAAGTGCGCCGAGGTCTGCCCGATGCGCCTTGTCCCGATGTACATGTATATGTACGAGCGCAAAAACGACCTTGAGAGCCTCGAAAAGCTGCACGTCACCGACTGCATAGAGTGCGGAGCCTGCACTTACACCTGTCCGGGCAGGCTGCACCTCACCCAGTCGTTCAGGACGGCCAAGGAAAAGCTCAGGGCCGAGAAGGCGAGAAAGCAGGCCGCCGCGGAGAAAGCCGAAAAGGAGGTACAAAAGGTATGAGCAAGGAATTAAGCCTCGCGGTGTCCTCCTCGCCGCACGTAAGGTCGCCTGAGGATACCCGCAGCATAATGCTCGATGTGATAATAGCCCTCATCCCCGCGCTGGCGGTGGCCGTCTACATATTTGGCCTGCGCGCGCTGACCCTTACTCTGGTCTGCGTCGCCGCCTGCGTGTTCTTCGAGTGGGGCTACAGGAAGCTCCTCAAAAAGCCATCCAGCATTGGAGACCTATCGGCAGTCGTAACCGGCGTGCTGCTGACCTTCTGCCTGCCGGTGACCGTCCCGTACTGGATACCCGTTATCGGCGCCTTCTTCGCGATAGTGATAGTAAAGCAGCTCTACGGCGGCATAGGCAAGAACTTCCTGAACCCGGCGCTCGCAGCGAGGGCCTTCCTCTTCTCCTGGCCGGTCCTGATGACGACCTGGGCTGCTCCCCTGAGCTACTCGAAGTTTTTCAACATATTCAGCGTCGCCGACGCCGTGACCTCCGCGACTCCGATGGCCTCGCTTCACATGGGCAGGCTGCCCGAGGCCAGCCTCTGGCAGGTCTTCATCGGCGAAATTGGCGGCTCCATCGGTGAAATCAGCTCCCTCGTGCTCTTGCTCGGCGGGGTATATCTCGTAATCCGCAGGGTCATCAGCCCGAGGATACCGCTTTCCTACATACTCACAGTCGCGGTCCTCACCTTTATTTTCCCGAAGGGCGGAAACAGCGGCCTCACCTGGATGCTCTACAACCTCTTCAGCGGAGGCCTTATGCTCGGCGCAATCTTCATGGCCACCGACTACGCAACCTCGCCCGTAAACAGGAAAGGCCAGATAATCTACGGCATCGGCTGCGGGCTTCTGACCGTGTTCATACGCTACTTCGGCTCCTACGTCGAGGGCGTGTCCTACGCGATACTTATTATGAACGTCACGGTCTGGCTGATTGACAAGAGCACCCTGCCCCGCCGCTTCGGCGTAAAAAAGGCCCGCTTCGGCATAAAGAAGGCCGCAAAGGAGGGCACGAAAAAATGAGCAGCAATATGAAATATTTCGCAAAGCTGACCCTCGTTCTTTTGATAATCACCGTGGTCGTCGCGGGGCTGCTCGGGCTTGTCAACGCGATAACCGAGGACAGGATAGCCGAGATTACCGAGCAGAAAACCGCGGCCGCAATGAGGGCCGTAATGCCCGAAGCCGAATCCTTCAGCGAGATTGAGTACAGCGGCGACCCGCTGGTTATCGGGGCTTACAGGGCCGAGAACGCCTCCGGCACCGCAGGCTACGTCTTCAGGGTGGTTCCCGTCGGCTTCGGCGGCGAGATTGACATGGTCGTCGGCGTCGACACGACCGGCAAGGTCACGGGAGTTTCCATAGTGAATATGGCCGAGACCTCCGGCCTCGGCGACAACGCCAAGAAAGAGAGCTTCCGCAGCCAGTACGTCGGCAAATCCGGCACCCTGGCGGTCACGAAGGACGGCGGAAGCATAGAGGCCCTCACCGGCGCGACGGTGACATCGCGCGCCGTTACAAGCGGTGTCAACGCGGCGCTGAAGGCCGCCAAAACATTTGAGTAAGGAGGGGTAAGCGATGAACATACGCAAACAGTTCAAAGACGGACTTATAACGCAAAACCCCGTTCTGGTTCAGCTTCTCGGAATGTGCTCTACCCTTGCCATAACGACGACGCTCTTTAACGGCATAGGCATGGGCATCTCGGTCACCATTATACTCATCTGCTCGAACGTGGTTATCTCCCTGCTGCGAAAGGTGATACCGCAGGATATACGCATAGCGGCTTATATCGTGGTTATCGCGGGCTTTGTCACGATGGTTGACCTGCTGATTCAGGCCTTCCTGCCCGACCTTTCCAACTCGCTGGGCGTGTTCATCCCGCTCATCGTCGTAAACTGCATTATTCTTGGCCGCGCCGAGGCCTTCGCCTCCAAAAACTCGGTGCTCGCTTCGGCGCTCGACGGACTTTTCCAGGGTATCGGCTACACCGTTGTTCTCATAATCATGTGCGTGATACGCGAGCTTTTGGGAAACGGCACCTTCGGCGGCGGAATATTAAACGGCGGCCTTGGCATAAGGATTATCCCCGAGGGCTATCCCGCGATGCTTCTGATTCTCCCCTTCGGCGGCTTTCTGACGCTCGGCTGCCTCATCGCTCTTGTGCAGTGGGCGCTTAAACGCTACGAGGCCAAGAGCAAGAAGACTGAGGAGGTAGCGAAATGAGCTTTACATCAATTCTGTCGATAGCTCTCGGCGCCATTCTGGTCGAGAACTTCATACTCGTCAAGTTCCTCGGAATCTGCCCCTTTATGGGCGTGTCGAAGAAGATGGACACGGCTCTCGGCATGGGCCTTGCGGTCATCTTCGTCATGGGCCTTGCTTCTATTTTCTGCTGGCTCGTCAACGAATACCTGCTTGTTCCGCTGGGGCTTGCCTACATGCAGACGGTCGCCTACATACTCGTCATAGCGGCTCTTGTCCAGTTCGTCGAGATGTTCCTGCACAAGACTGTCCCGACACTCTACGAGGCTCTCGGCATATATCTGCCGCTCATTACGACCAACTGCGCGGTTCTCGGCGTGGCCCTTCTGAACACGCAGAACGGCTACAACTTCATTGAGAGCGTCGTCTACGGAATAACCGGCGGCATAGGCTTTACCGTCGCAATAGTCCTTTTCGCAAGCGTCCGCGAGAGGCTCGAGTTTGCGGAATATCCGGAGGCCTTCGAGGGCTTCCCCATCGCGCTTGTCTCGGCAGGCCTTATATCTCTGGCCTTCATGGGCTTCTCCGGCCTGCGCGTCTGGTAAGGGGGCTTGAGTAATGAACACTACAAATATTATCAATGCAATTCTGGTGCTCGGCATCATGGGCGGCGTGTTCGGCCTTGTGCTCGCAATTGCCTCGAAGGTCTTCGCCGTCGAGGTGGACCCGAGGCAGGAGCAGATTCTGAGCATCCTGCCCGGCGCAAACTGCGGCGGCTGCGGTTTCCCCGGCTGCGCGGGCTACGCCGCGGCTGTGGTCGCCGGCACCGCCCCTATGAACGCCTGCGCCGCCGGCGGCGCGGAGTGCGCGGCGAAAATAGCCGCCATCATGGGCGTCGAGGCTGCAGAGGTTGAAAGGTGCGTCGCGCTTGTGCGCTGCTCCGGCGGGCCGAACGCCGCCAGAAAGTACGAGTACCTGGGCATACGCGACTGCCTTGCGGCTTCCCGTTTGCCGGGCGGCGGCTCCCTCGAGTGCCAGTATGGATGTCTCGGCCTCGGCTCCTGCGTCGCTGCCTGCAAGTTCGGCGCCATCAGCGTGACTGACGGGCTTGCCCATGTCGACCATGACAAGTGCGTCGGCTGCCTCGCCTGCATAGAGGCCTGCCCCAAGAAGGTCATCGTCAAGGTTCCCTACAGCGCCGACATAGTCGTGGCCTGCTCTTCCCACGAGAAGGGCGCGTCGCTGCGCAAGAAGTGCAACATCGGCTGCATAGGCTGCAAAATCTGCGAAAAGGCCTGTCCGCACGACGCCATCCACGTGGTCGACAATCTGGCCTCAATCGACTACTCAAAGTGCATCTCCTGCGGAATCTGCGCCCAGAAATGTCCCAGAAAGCTTATCAAGGATACGCGGCTTAACAGAGAGCACGATGTCGAGGTTTCTGAAGTCGGAGCTTCCGCGTAAGGCCTTATAATATACAGAAAAGGAGGGGGATTGCCCCCTCCTTCATTTTATTCTATCAGGCAGCCGCCCCCGCCTCTTCCCCGCCGTGTCTGATGTATAAATGCTATCTCCGCCTTCGGGAAATGCGGCGGGAAAATGACAGCTCTCGCGGCGGGACAAAGCCAATGCAAACGGCGGAGAAGCCCCGCCGGACTTTTCCGCCGCTGTAAAAAAGGAGCGGACATAGGCCGCCCCTTAATATTTTTCCACAAGCGCCTCGCCGACCTTGTATATGTCGCCGGCTCCGACCGTGAGTATGATATCCCCCTCCGAAGCCGTCTCGCGGAGCCTCCTTGTTAGCTCTTCAAAGTCGGAGCAGACCTCGGCGCCCTCTATCCGCTCGGCCAAATCCTTCGAATATATCCCGACCTCGTTGTCCTCGCGCGCCGCGTATATCTCGGCGAGGAAGAGCTTGTCGGCAGCCTTGAGCTCCCTTATGAAGTCGTCGAACAGCGCCTTCGTGCGCGAATAGGTGTGCGGCTGGAAGGCAACGATGAGGCGCTTAAAGCCCAGGCTCCTCGCCGCTGCGAGCAGCGCCCTGATTTCGCTCGGGTGGTGGGCGTAGTCGTCGTAAACCTTTGCCCCCCTGCATTCTCCCTTGTACTCAAAGCGTCTGCCCGCGCCGGTAAAGCTGTATAGCCCCCTCTCGACTGACTTGGCGGGAAGCCCCATGAAAATCGCGGCGGCGGTAGCAGCAAGCGCGTTTGCCACGTTGTGCCGCCCCGGAACCTTAAGCTCGATATGGGCGTAAGCCTCGCCCCTATGCTGGACATCGAAGCTGCTCCCCATCCCCTCGTACTTGACGTTAACCGCGCGCACCTCGGCGCCTTCCGAAAAGCCGAAGGTTATGACCCTTCTGTCCAGGCCCGACACAGCCTCCATCGTATTTTTATCGTCGGCGTTGGCTATAACGCAGCCGTCGGGAGGCACAAGAGAGGCAAACTTTCTGAACGAGCGCTTGATATCCTCGATGTCGCTGAAATAGTCGAGGTGGTCGGCGTCTATATTGAGTATCACTACAATCGTCGGGAAGAAGCTGAGGAAGGAGTCGTAGTACTCGCAGGACTCCATTATTATGGTGTCGCCTCTGCCGACTCTATAACCGGAACCCAGCAGCGGCAGCGTCCCGCCTATCATCACCGTCGGGTCGCGCCCCGCCGCGGTCAGAATATGAGTTGCCATCGAAGTCGTCGTGGTCTTTCCGTGCGTGCCGGAAATGCAAAGGGCGTTTTTGTGGTTGCGCATCATGGAGCCCCAGGCCTGCGTGCGCTCAAAAACCGGTATGCCGGCCTTGCGGGCGGCCACGATTTCCGGGTTGTCGTCATGGACCGCCGCGGTCCTCACGATGAAGTCGGCGCCCTCTATGTTCTCGGCGCGGTGCCCGATTTTCACGTCTATGCCGAGCGAGCGCAGGCGCTCTATGGTCCTGCTCTCGCTTATGTCGGAGCCCGTGACCTTAATTCCCATCCCGTGCAGGATCTCGGCAAGCGGAGACATGGAGACCCCGCCCACCCCTACAAGGTGGGCGTGCGAGCCCGCAACCGCGTATTTTTCAAAATCCAGAGCAGTCATAAAAGTCTCCATCCATAAAATAGTTGTTATAAATTCGCCAACACATTATAATACCTATGCAATAATATTACAAGGGCGGTATTATTTATATATATGCCATTTTGGAAAAATTATGAGGGAAAGCACAAGCGCCGCGGGAAAACGACGCGCATGGGCTCCTGCCGCCCGAACAAAGCGGGGTAATCAAATGCAGAGCATCAGGCCTCCGGAATTCGTTAAAAAAATAATATCCCGCCTCGAAGCCGAGGGCTTCGCCGCCTATCTTGTCGGCGGCTGCGTCCGCGACATCCTGCTCGGTCGCGCGCCGAAGGACTGGGACGTGACGACCTCCGCCTCTCCTTCCGAGGTCCAAAGCCTCTTTGAGAACACCGTGCCCACGGGCGAAAAGCACGGCACCGTCACCGTTTTCATGGACGGCGCTCAGGCCGAGGTCACGACCTTCCGCAGCGAATCGGCCTATACCGACCACAGGCGGCCAGATTCGGTGACCTTCGTCTCCGACCTGCGAGAGGACCTTAAAAGGCGTGACTTTACGATAAACGCGATGGCGATGAAGTCGGACGGAACTGTCGCAGACTACTTCGGCGGGAGGGACGACCTTGAGGCTAAGGTAATCCGCTGCGTCGGGGAGCCCAGGGAGCGCTTTGAGGAGGACGCGCTGCGCATGCTCCGCGCCCTGCGCTTTGGCGCCGAGCTCGGCTTTGAGATTGAGGAAAAAACTTACTCCGCTCTCAAGGACTGCGCCGGGCTTACAGTCCATCTCTCGCCCGAGCGCGTACGCGAGGAGCTTTGCAGGATTCTGCTCTCCGACAGGCCCGAGACGGTCTCCGCCGCAATCTCGCTCGGGCTTCTTGCAAGCTTCGTCCCCCCGGCCGAGGTTTCCCTCCCCGAGCTTAAGAAGCTGCCCAAAAGGCTTGAAACGCGCCTTAGCTACCTTTGCATGATTCTGCTCGGAAGCGGACAGATTAAAGACGCGGCGCTCTTTTTGTCCGCCCTCCGCTTCGACAGAAAGACAACTTCCCTTGTCGGCAGGGCGGCCGGGCTACTTCTCGAGGGCATTCCGGAGACAAAAAGCGCGATGAAAAGAGCCCTGTCAAGAAACGGCCTTGCCCCCGTCGCCGTCGCCGTGGAAGCCTCCGGCAGGGCCGAGATACAAGCCCTGCTCGAGGATATTCTTGCAAGCGGCGAGTGCTACAGCCTAGACCGCCTCGCCGTAAACGGAGACGAGCTTGTCGCCCTAGGCTACCGCGGCAGGGAGGTCGGAAGGGCGCTTGAATTTCTCCTTGAGCACGTGATTGACAATCCGAATGAAAATGAGCGAAATATTTTACTAAATCTTCTAAAACAGAGTCCTAAAATACCTTGACTTTTGACTTACGCGTGATACAATCAAGTCGCCAGGTCAGAGTAGAAGCCGAGCATAAAGTGCCGAGGGATGGGAAGTTGCCCTCTGGACGAAAAATGGCTAAGACCATTTGTGATTCGGTTTCGCATCCGCTGACACAAATAGAATGGGCAAACCTATATATAGGTCAAACCTTCCTTTTGTGTTAGCAGAAGGGGGTTTATTTTTTTGAATTACAAAGAAGCATTGGATTTCATTCTGGGCGCGGAGACGATGGGCTCGATACTCGAGCGCAACGTTATGGAATGTCTCCTCGAAGAACTGGGAAACCCGCACAAGGGACTAAAATACGTCCACATCGCGGGTACGAACGGAAAGGGCTCCACGTCGGCCTATGTAAGCTCGATACTCAGGGCGGCCGGATACAGAACGGGGCTGTACACCTCCCCCTACATCCAGCAGTTTAACGAACGAATCCAGGTGGACGGGGTGCAGATTTCCGACGAGGAGCTCGCCGAAATCACCACGGAAATAGCCGAGGCTTCGAAGCGCGTTCTGGCGCGGGGCCTCAGGCACCCAACGGTATTCGAGCTTATCACCGCAATAGGCTTTATCTACTTCAAGCGCATGGCCTGCGACATCGTCGTGCTCGAGGTCGGACTTGGCGGCAGACTCGATGCGACGAACGTCATCGAATCGCCCGAGGTCGCCGTCATCACGAACATAGGCTACGACCATATGGACGTCCTCGGCGACACGCTTGAGCTCATAGCCGGCGAAAAGGCCGGGATAATAAAACCGAACTGCAGCGTCGTGCTCTACTCCCAGACAAAGAGCGTGGAGGATGTGATAGCCTCCGTTTGCCGGGAAAAGGGAGTCTCTCTCACCTTCGCCGACTCCTCTCTTGCTGAGATAAGGTCCATCTCCCTCGACGGAATCGAGTTCGACTACAATGGTTACAAGGGGCTCAAATCCTCGCTGCTCGGCCTGTATCAGGTCAAAAACGCGGTCACCGCGATAGCCGCGGCCGAGGAGCTCATCAAAAAAGGCTATGCAATCAGCGAGCAAAACATCAGGGACGGTCTTGCGAGCGCGCACTGGCCGGGCAGGCTCGAGCTTCTAAGGCGCAAGCCCGTCGTCATCGTGGACGGGGCGCACAATCCCCAGGGCGCGGCGGCGCTCCTGGAAAGCCTTGACGCCCTCTTCCCGGGTCGCAAGATAAACTTCGTACTAGGCGTGCTCGCGGACAAGGATTACTCCTCCACCATAGAGCTTGCCATGCCCCGCGCAAAGTGTTTCCACACCGTCACACCGCCCAACAAGCGCGCTCTGCCTGCGGACAAGCTGGCCGAGGAGATAAGGAAGCACGGGGACGTGCCAGTCCACACCTGCGACAGCATCCCCTCTGCCCTCGATACGGTTTTGGCCTCCGTCGGCGAAGACGAGGTCGTCTGCATATTCGGCTCGCTTTATCAGGTCGGTGAAGTGAGGTCATATTTCGGGAGGGATACGTTTTGAAGACGATTATACTTCTGGCAGTACTATTTGTCATGCTCGTAATACTTGCGCTCCTGACTCGCAGGATGGGCATGATACCGGCAAAGAAGATTGTTCTGTCCGCTGTTCTTATTGCTATTAACATAATCCTCACGCGTTTTCTCGCCGTAAACACGCTGTTTCTGAAGATTAATTTCAGCTTCATCGTGCTCGTCGTCGCGGCCCTTTACCTCGGGCCGGTCTACGCGGGCGTTGTAAACATGATTGAGGACCTCATAGGCCCCTTCGTCGTTTCCGTCGGCTCGTTCAACCCGGCCTTCACGATTACCGCCTTCCTCCGCGGTCTTTCCTACGGGATTTTCCTCCACCCCTCCTCGCCCGTGAACAGGGGCCTGACCAGGTTCGGAAGGAACCTCGCGCGCGCCTTCCACGTACCCGAGGCGAAGAGGAACACCTTCGCCCTGTTCTTCGTCTCCTTCGTCACGGGCTTCGTGATAAACATGGTGTTTTCGCTCGCGGCAAACTCCATAATACTCCATTACTACTGGAACGTGCCCTACGCAGTTCTCATCCCGCCCAGGGTGATAAACGTCGCGATTATGATTCCGCTGCACACGATTATGATACCTTTAATTTCCGCAAAGCTCATGCCGCAGCTTAACAGGCTGAAGCTCGCCTGAGGCGATAGGAGATTTCAAGTGACGAGGGAAGAGATTCTAAGGCTCTGCGACCACACGCTGCTTAGGCGCGACATGCGCACTGAGGATATGAAGCGCGTCTGCGACGAGGCGATTGAATTTAGTACCGCAAGCGTCTGCCTTCCTCCCTATTTCGTCGCCCCCGCAAGGCGCTACGCCGGCAATAGGCTAAGAATCTGCACGGTTATCGCCTTCCCCAACGGCTACTCCACGACCCACGCCAAGTGCGAGGAAGCGAGGGACGCCGTGAGAAACGGCGCGGACGAGCTCGACATGGTTGTCAACCTCTCGATGCTGAAAGACGGGGATTACGGGGGCATCGTCGGCGAAATCAACGCGGTCAAGGCCGTCTGCGGGGACAGGATTTTGAAGGTTATAATCGAAACCTGCCTTCTGACCGAGGATGAGAAAATCACCCTCTGCAGGCTCGTGTCGGACTCGAAGGCCGACTTTATCAAGACCTCTACCGGCTTTGAAAAGGGCGGCGCCACGCGCGATGATGTCGCCCTGCTGCGAAGGCACTGCGCCCCGCGCATAAAAATAAAGGCCGCAGGCGGTATTGCGACCTTTGAAGATGCGGCTGATTTTATATCGCTGGGCGCGGACCGTCTTGGGACGAGCCGTCTTGTGGCGCTGGCGAAAGCAACCTGACCCTGTTGAAGTAGCCTCTCAGGATTCTGCAAAGCTCCATTACCGGTATGGAAAGCAGGAACCACAGGAAGGTGAAGAACGGGCAGATTTGGCCGAAGAGGTTGAACGCGTGCCTTGAATAGTCCCAGACATTCCAGTCAAGCCAGATGTTCACTACGGCGCCCGCGATAAACTCGACCGTCGTTATGACGCTTGCACCCAGCACCCACTTCTGCCACTTGCGTATCGGCATTTCGCTTATCTTGTACATAAGGCAGAAGCAGACTCCGCCCGCAACCAGCATGCTCCAGTGGGTGTAGCCGCGGAAGAAAATTTCTATAAGGCCGTAGCCCAGACTGCCTATGACGTATACGCTCATTCCCCTCAGCAGTTTTGTCAAGATATCAATCCCCCATTTTTTACCTCCGATTGCCGCGGCAATCGTCGGCCGGACTTGTAGTATTATGTCCAATTTATGGGCGATTAATAAAATACCCTTGACAATATGTAAACATGCTGTTATAATACTCCCGCTGGAAAATAAAGAAGGAACGGCATCCCCGTCCTCACCTGGCCATATGTTATGAGCTCAGGTTAACATTGTAGGACTTTGCCGAGGGGCAAGGTTATTACAGGTATGTTTGCGTGGATGCTAACCGGTATCCACGCTTATTTTGTTCGTGCTTTACTGTGTAAGTTCAATCGGAGGTGTTTTAGTATCAGTAACATGGATCATCAAATCAACGAAGAAATTACCGATAAGGAAGTACGTCTTATAGGTCCTGACGGTACTCAGCTCGGTATTTTCTCCGCTGCAGAGGCTCTCAATATCGCCATAGAGCACAATCTGGATTTGGTAAAAATCGCTCCAACGGCAAATCCCCCGGTCTGCAAAATCATGGACTACGGCAAATACTGCTTCGAGCAGGCGAAGAGGGATAAGGAAGCAAAGAAAAATCAGCGCGTTGTGGAAGTCAAGGAGATTCGCATGTCTCCGAGCATCGGCTTGAACGACTTCAACATAAAGCTAAAAAACGGGCAGAAGTTCCTCAGAGAGGGCGACCGCGTAAAGGTCACCGTCCGCTTCCGCGGCAGGGAGATGTCCCACACCGAAATCGGCGAGGAACTGCTTTTGCGCTTTGCCAGCCTGTGCAGCGATATTGCCACCGTCGACAAAAGCCCCAAACTGGACGGCAGGCATATGACCATGTTCCTGTCCCCCAAAGTAAACAAATAAGCACCTACCCCATTGATATATAACAGTTTATCTAATTTAGGAAGGAGACTCCCCATGCCAAAAATCAAGACACACAGCGGCGCTAAGAAGAGATTCCGTCTCACGAAAAGCGGCCGCGTAAAACGCGCTCACGCTTACAAGAGCCACATCCTGACCAAGAAGACATCAAAGCGCAAGAGAGGCCTCCGTCAGGGAGCATATGCGGACGTGACCAACGAAGCCGCCATCAAGCGCATGATTCCCTACAAATAACAATTTATCTCAATATATAGGAGGCAGACACCATGGCAAGAGTTAAAGGCGCGATGATGACGCGCAAGAGAAGAAAAAAGATTTTGGGCCTCGCCAAAGGATACTGGGGAGCAAAGTCCAAGCACTTCAGGATGGCCAACCAGGCGGTTATGAAGTCCCTCACCTACGCCTATATAGGACGCAAGAGGAGAAAGAGAGACTTCCGTCAGCTCTGGATAACCAGAATAAACGCGGCTGTAAAGCCCCTGGGACTTAACTACTCCCGCTTTATGTACGGCCTGAAGCTCATCAACGTCAACCTCAACCGCAAGATGCTCTCCGAGATGGCGATAAACGACCCCGCTGCGTTCAACGCCCTCGTCGAGCAGGTAAAGGCCGCTCTTCCCCAGTAATTAAATATAAAAACTCAAAACCCCCTGCAATTGCAGGGGGTTTTCTGTATCAGATAAGCCTATATATTTTGCCGCAGTAAATCTTTCAGCCGCGGGCAGCCCGCGGCTTTTTATATTTGCTCCAGTTTGCAGAAGAGCTTACCGTCCTTTAGCTCCGCCACTGCGTAATTGCCGCTCATTATGCTCCCGGGATTCAGCAGATGGAGTCCCTTGACCACCATATATTCAGCGCGGTGGGTGTGCCCGAAAAGCAAAAGGTCGGCGCCCGCGTCCCTTGCCGCCTCTATCGCAGTAGCATAACCCTGCTTCACGCCATATATATGGCCGTGGGTCATTAGTATCCTTACGCCCTCCAGAGTTACCGTCCTTATGCTGTCCTCGTCTATTCCGATGTCGCAGTTTCCCCTGACGCCCAGCGTCGGAATCTCGGGAAACTCGCCCTTGAGGCGGCGCAGGTCGAAAGCCCCGTCCCCGAGGTGGATTACCAGATTGGGGCGTTCTTTCAAAACCGCGAGTTTCATGCGCTCAAATCTGCCGTGAGAGTCTGAAAAAATCAATATTTTCGTTTTATATTCACCCCTTCATGCCGGCTGAATATACTGAAAATAGGATGGTAGTGGAGGTAGTATCATGGACAATAATCTTGAAAACATCGCCTTCGGCATGCTCAAGAGCATGGCCGGCGAAAAACTCTCCGAAAAAATGCCTGAGATAAACAAGCTGGTGGAGTCGAAAGACGCGCAGAGCCTCAAGCAGAAGCTCGGCGACGGCTCCGAGGTATTGAAGGCTGTTCAAAACGGAGACAGCCAGGCGCTGCAGTGTCTTTTGTCATCCGTACTCCAGACCGAGGAAGGCGCGAGAATAGCCAAGGCAATCTCCGACATGCTTAAGTAGTAATTTTCTCCATACGGAAAGGTGAGCTATATGGGAGATTTTGAAAACAGACTAAACGAATTGCTCAGTTCGCCCGGAACCATGGAGCAGATTATGAGACTGGCTCGCTCCCTGTCCGGCGGCGGCGAGCAAGAGAGCGGGACCCAGGGAAGCGGCCCCGTAAACGCTGCGCCTAATCCGGGGCCCGCGGATGTCTCAGGCGGCATCGACCCGAAGCTCATGGGGCTCATCAGTTCGGTGCTGAAGGAATATGGCTCACCCAGCGACAAAGCCGCGGTAATCAACGCCCTGAAGCCCTATCTCAAATCGGACAGGCGCGAAAAGGTAGACAAGGCTCTACAGATAGCGAAACTTGCGAAAGTCGCAAAAACAATGTTACCCGAACTTGGAGGCACTAGAAATGTATAACAGATACGCCTGCCGCTGCGACAAGTTCTGCAGAACGGATTTAAAACACGAGCCGCGGCGGGACGGTGGAGGCTGTGGTCCGCCCCGCTGGGCTCAGCAACAACATCCACCCTTTGGCAAACACAGCCCTCTATCGCCGCTTCTCAGTCTTTTCCCGAAGGGAATAGATATTGGCGACCTGCTCCTGTTCGCCATCCTGCTTCTCATGTACCTTGAAAGCGGGGATGAGGAATGTCTTATAATACTCGCGGTGCTGCTTCTTATGAAGTGAGAGCACTGCTTCCGTCAGGCAGCCTGAACATATCGTCCGAGGGTTCGGAGAGATTTGGGCTGCCTGCTGTTGTGCTGTGGATCAGTTTCTCGCCGTCGTAGGTCTCGGCCCTCACAAGCAGGCCGGTCCTGGCCGACACGTAGTACTCGTAGGTGTATCCCAGAAGCCCCGTTTTGGCCTTGACGTGGATGCAGGGCTCGCCTTCGTAGTCGGCGTAGCCCGCCTCCAATATGTCCTCCCTGTCAAGCAGCAGTATGTCCTCGTATGTCGGTATCTTCTGATACTCGTCCGCCACCTGCTCGGGATTTCCCTGCCCGAGTTTTAAGCGCCGGTATTCCGGACCGTTGTCGTACCAGATATACAGGTAATCCTCGGTCACAATCGTATTGAGCACCCTGTCGCCGCCGAGGCGCGAAGAACTCGTCTTAAAAACCTTGTTCTTCGCCCAGACCATTACCTGATAGGAGACCTTCCCCTGCTCGAGGTAGGTGTCCAGAAATACCCCCTGAGAATAGGAAGCCGGCCTTTCGAGCTTTTCGATTACCGCCTGCACGTTGTCGGTGGTGATTTCAAGCTTCTTCACGTCTTCCAGATAGGGGCCGGAGGGGGTTGTGCCCGGGCCGGGCAACGTAACCGTCGGGAGCACCGCCGAAGGCGTCCTTACAGGCTTTGAAAAAAACAGACTGACAGTTATGGCCAGCAGCAGAAAAACCGATACGGAAATAGAAAACGCCATCATCCTCTTTCGGCTCATCTTTCCAGCCTCCCCCGCCAGTCTTATTTGATTTCCTTATAGAAGTTTAAACTATACGGGTTTAAAATCCCCCGGTCTTTCATCCCTCATCTTAAAACTCCAGAGCAGGGCCTCCGCTATTCTCTCGGAGGCGCGCCCGTCTCCATACGGGTTTACCGCCCTTGCCATGCGCTCGTAGCTCTCCCTGTCGGTCAGAAGCTCCGAAACCAGCCTGAACACCCCGTCGCGTTCCACTCCAGCTAGCTTCACTGTTCCCGCCTCTATAGCCTCGGGACGCTCTGTCTCGCGCCTTAGGACAAGCACCGGCTTTCCAAGCGCGGGAGCCTCCTCCTGAAGCCCGCCCGAGTCTGTGAGAACCAGGTAGCACCTCGACATCAGAGTGTGCATCTCGACCGTATCAAGCGGCTCCGTCAGCAAAACCTGCGGGGTGTCGCCGAGCAGGCGGTAGGCGGTCTCTCTCACCGCCGGGCTTGGATGGACGGGATATACGATTTTCGTATCAGGGAAAGCCTTTGCGATATCGTTAACGGCCATGAAGATGTCTTCCATCGGCCGGCCGTAGTTTTCCCTTCGATGGCAGGTCATAAGTATGACCTTTTCCGAGGAAAAGTCCAGCTTTTCGAGCCTTTTGTCTGTAAAGCGATTTTCCTTGCGCACGGTATATCTCATCGCGTCGATAACCGTATTTCCGGTGACGAAAATCCCCTCGGAAATTCCCTCTTTTCGCAGATTTTCCGCGTTTTTCACAGTCGGGCAGAAGTGCAGGTCCGCAATCGAGGCCACGAGCTTCCGGTTGATTTCCTCTGGAAAGGGAAAATACTTGTCATGGGTTCGCAGCCCCGCCTCGACGTGGCCCACCCTTATTTGCGCATAAAAAGCCGCCAGAGCGGCTGCAAATGTGGTGGAGGTGTCGCCGTGCACCAGCACGATGTCGGGCTTCGTGTCGTTGAACACGTTTTCAAGGCCCTTTAATGCTCTGGCGGTTATGTCGGAAAGGGTCTGTCCCGGGACCATGATGTCAAGGTCGAAGTCCGCTTTTATGCCGAAGGTCCGCATCACGGAATCGAGCATCTCCCGGTGCTGGGCCGTTACGCAGCAGAGGCTTTCAATCTCCGGCCGCCTCTGTAGCTCCAAAACGAGCGGAGCCATCTTTATGGCCTCCGGCCTTGTGCCGAAGACAGACATAACCCTGATTTTCTTTAGCATTAAGCGTTTTCCTCCGGCTTCTTTACGGAAATGCCGTATCCTTTTTTCCCGTTTTTCTTCCGCTCCTCATAGGCATGGTGCGTAGTTCTCGTTATGAAAATCGTGACGATTACGGCAATGATCAGTGTGGCGACAAGGAGCACCGCCTTCATTATGCCCGTAGTCGTCAGGACCACCGCGGCAAGGCCCATGACGGCGCTCACCGAATAGAGTATCGCGACTGCCTGCTTCTGGCTCAGCCCCAAATCTATAAGCCTGTGGTGCAGGTGTCCCCTGTCGGCGTGCATCGGGCTCTGCCCTTTCAGAATCCTTCTTATGAATGCGAAGGCTGTGTCGAAAAGCGGCAGGGCCACGACGAGGATGGGCGCTGCGAAGGAGACTATCGCGTAGAATTTGAAAAGCCCTATTATAGAGGTGGTCGAGAGTATATATCCTAGCAGCAGCGCGCCGGAGTCGCCCATGAATATCTTCGCGGGGTTCATGTTGTAGGGCATGAAGCCTATGCAGGCACCGGCAAGCGCGCCCATGATTATCGCCACGTTGCCGTCCGAGACCATAATGGAAATCACAAGCATTGCGATTGAGCTTATCGTGGAAACCCCGACGGCAAGACCGTCAAGTCCGTCGATAATATTGACCGAGTTTGTTATCGCGACTATCCACAGTAACGTAACAGGTATCGAAAAAGCGCCCAGCACGATGTACTCGGGTCTGGTGAGGAAGAAGGGGTGAGACACAACCTCGATTGCAACTCCGTGGTAAACCGCAACTCCCGCGGCGGCAAACTGGAAAATCAGCTTCTGCCAGGCCCGCAGCGGCACTATATCGTCGATAACGCCGCTTACCACCACGATGACGGAGCCCAGCAGTATGCCCTGAACAGCCCTGTCAATCTCAGCAAACAGCACGACGCTCAATATAAAGCCGAGGAAAATGGCAAGCCCTCCGAGCCTTGGAATCGGGTGGTCGTGGACGCGCCTTTCGTCCTTGGGCACGTCGATTGCCCCGACCTTTTGGGCAAACCATTTTGCAGCGGGCGTTGCGGCGAAGCTGATTGCAAGACCGACGACCAGCGCAAGTACAATGTTGAGCACAATTTTAGTGTCAACAGGCATAATAACACTCCCTTAACTGCTGAGAACTATCTTCCCACAAAGCCTACCTTTTTGTACACCTTGCGAAGCGTTTTTGAGGCCACGCGCGAGGCGCGCTCGGCTCCCTCCCGATAGACGGACTCAAGATAGGCCTTGTCCTTCAGAAGGCGTTCGGCTTCCTCGCGTATCGGCCGCAGAAGTTCCACGACCGCCTCGCCGACAGCGAGCTTAAACTCGCCGTAACCCTTCCCTGCAAACTCAGCCTCTATCTCTGCAAAGCTCTTGTTCGCCGCAAGCGAATAAATCGTCATCAGGTTCGATATTCCGGGCTTGTTTGCAGGGTCGAACCTCACGACCGTATCGCTGTCGGTCACGGCGCGCTTAAAGGAGCGCATTATGTCCTCCGGCTTCTGCATCAGGTAGATGCAGCCGCCGGGATCCTTGTCGGATTTGCTCATCTTGTTCTCGGGCGAGGCGAGGCTCATTATTCTGGCGCCGACCTTCGGGATGAAGGGCTCCGGCATTTTGAACACCTCGCCGTAAATTCCGTTGAAGCGCTGAGCGATGTCGCGCGTGAGCTCAACGTGCTGCTTCTGGTCCTCGCCCACGGGAACCAGGTCGGCCTGATACAGGAGAATGTCCGCCGCCATAAGCACGGGATAGGTAAAGAGCCCCGCGTTTATGTTGTCGGCGTTCCTGGAGCTCTTGTCCTTAAACTGCGTCATGCGCGAAAGCTCCCCGAACATGGCGTAGCAGTTTAACACCCACGCAAGTTCGGCGTGCGCGCTCACATGGCTCTGTATGAAAATCGTGTTTTTCTCCGGGTCCAGTCCGCAGGCGATATACTGCGCAAGCTGCTCGAGCGTCCTTTTGCGGAGCTCCGTCGGGTCCTGCCGCACCGTGATTGCGTGCATATCCACGATGCAGTAGTAGCACTCGTACTCTTCCGAGAGCTTAACCCAGTTCTTTATGGCGCCGAAGTAGGAGCCGAGCGTAAGCTCGCCCGAGGGCTGTATTCCGCTGAAAATAACTTTTTTTTCCTCCATCGTTCCTAGTCCTTCTCACTTCAAAAATTCCCTGATGCACTCGCCCATAATACGGCAGCCTTTTTCGATTTCCTCTAAGCTCGGCAGGGAGAAGTTGAGCCTGAAGCCCCTGTTTCTAGGGTCGGACTTCACATCGAAAGTCGAGCCGGGGACGCAGGCCACCTTGTGCTCGAGCGCAAAACGCCACAGGTCCGTGCCGGAATAGCCCTCCGGCAGGTCGCACCAGATGAAGATTCCGCCGCCGGGCCTTGTGTGCGTGACCCTCTTGTCAAAATACCTGTCTATGCACTCGAGCATGTGGTCCCGCTTCTTGGCATAGGCGGCGCAGCAATGCTTGATGTGCTCGTCAAGGTCGTAGCGCTCTAAGTATTTTGAAACCAGGACCATCGTGAACTGGTTGTTGCAGACGTCCTCGCCCTGCTTTGCGACAGTCATCTTCGCAATCAGCTCGGCGGGTCCGACAGCATAGCCGAGGCGAAGCCCCGGTGATATTACCTTCGAGAAGCTGCCGGCGTATATAATATGTCCAGTTTTGTCCAAAGACTTTATAGGCAGCGTAATTTCGCCCGAATATGTCAGCTCGAAATAGGGGCTGTCCTCGATTACCGGGACATCGTATTTCACCGCAAGCTCGTAAAGGCGCTTTCTGCGCTCCGGCGTCATCGTGACTCCCATCGGGTTCTGGAAGGTGGGAATCGTGTAGATTAGCTTAACGTTTTTCTCGGTCCTGAGGACGTTTTCAAGGTATTCCACGTCCATGCCGTCGTTGTCCATCGGGACGCCGACGAGATTGGCCTTAAACGAGCGGAAGGTGTTGAGAGCGCCGATGAAGCTGGGGTTCTCCGCGATTACCGTGTCGCCTTCGTTCACAAGGCACTTCGTCGCAAGGTCGATGACCTGCTGCCCGCCGTGCGTGATGAGTATCTCGTCGCCCGGCGTGTCTATGCCGTACTTGCTCTTAAGGCGCTCGCGTATCTGCCTGACAAGAGGGGGATAGCCTTCCGTAATACCGTACTGAAGCGCAAGAGCCGCGTCGTTTTCAAAAATGTCGGCTGCCACCTCTCCGAGCTCCCTGGCGGGGAACAAATCCGCAGACGGATTTCCGCCCGCAAGAGAGATTACCGTCGGGTCGGATATATACTTCAGCATCTCGCGAATCGTAGATGGCTTTAAGGGCTCCATCCTTTCGGAACACTTGAAATTCATAGGAACACCTCATCTTATCTTTTGGCCCCACACGCCCTATGGGGTCGCTCCATTTATCGAAGTATTTTATCATATTCTGCCTGATTTGAAAATAGTTTTTTGCCAATATATCCGAAAGACGGAAGAACCCTGTAATTACAGCGCGGGCCGCGGAAAAGCCTTATTTAAGTCCACGCATTACCCAAAGCGCCCTTGACATTATTTGCACGATAAAATAATATAAAGTAACGAAAACGATTAATAAAGATATAAAGTGTAAATTATGTCTAAATAAAGTCTAAATAATGTTTGAATACGGCTCCGTCGGCGAAGCAAAAGCGGGCTGCCCTTTGCCGATTAAGAGCCTCTATAAATCTGAAGGGTATGGTTTTACGATTATGGACAGCAGTATTAATATAAACGACAAATGGTTTGAGGAAATGGAAAGGCGCATCCCGGTCGGCGAGGTGCGCACCCGCTTCGCGCCGAGCCCGACGGGCTACATGCACGTCGGAAACCTCCGCACGGCGCTCTACACCTACCTTATCGCGAGAAAGTACGGCGGAAAATTCATTCTCCGAATCGAGGACACGGACCAGGAGCGCTACATCGAGGGCGCCATCGACGTGATATACAACACCCTCAAAAGCTGCGGGCTTCAGCACGACGAGGGCCCGGACATAGGCGGTCCGGTGGGCCCCTATATCCAGACTGAGAGGCGCGAAATTTACAGGAGGTACGCCGAGCTTCTGATTAAAAAGGGCGGCGCCTACCGCTGCTTCTGCGAAAAGGATGAGAGCGAGGAGAACCCCTCCGACGAGAAGGGCATAAAAAAATACGACGGCCGCTGCAGCCGCCTTTCGGAAGAGGAAGTTAACCGCCTGCTCGCCGAGGGACGCCCCTACGTCATCCGCCAGAAGATTCCCCCCGGAACCACGACCTTTACGGACATGGTCTACGGCGAGATAACCGTCGACAACGAGACGCTCGACGACAACGTCCTGATAAAGTCCGACGGGCTTCCCACCTACAATTTCGCAAACGTCATCGACGACCACCTGATGGGCATCACCCACGTCGTGCGCGGCTCCGAATACCTCAGCAGCACCCCGAAGTACAACCTGCTCTACAAGGCCTTCGGCTGGGAGATACCGAAATATATCCACTGCGCTCCGGTCATGCGCGACGCCCACAACAAGATGTCAAAGCGCCACGGGGACCCCTCCTACGAGGACCTTATAAAGCTCGGCTACCTCAGCGACGCGATACTGAACTACGTCGCGCTCCTGGGCTGGAGCCCCGGCGGCGAGCGCGAGATATTCAGGCTGCCCGAGCTTGTGGAGGTCTTCGACATCAGCGGCATTTCAAAGTCTCCGGCGATTTTCGATATAGCGAAGCTCAACCACTTCAACAGCGAGTATATACGCAGCATGAGCCTTGAGGATTTCCATTCCGCCGCGCTTCCCTACATCCGCGAGGTGGTGGAAAGGCCGGACATCGACACGATGGCGATTGCCGAGATACTCCAGCCGCGCTGCGAAAAGCTGACCGACATCCCAGAAAAAATCGACTTCTTAGCCAAGCTCCCCGAGTACGACACCTCGCTTTACGTCCACAAGAAGTCCAAGACCGACGAGAAAATCTCGCTTGAGATGCTAAACGCCGCGCTCCCCGTGATAGAGGGCATAGGCGGCTGGACCCGCGAAAACGTCCACAAGGCCCTCTTTGAGCTCGTCGAAAAGCTCGGGGTCAAGAACGCGACCCTGCTCTGGCCTCTCAGAATAGCCCTCGCCGGCAAGGAAGTGACTCCTGGCGGCGCCGTCGAGATATGCTATATACTCGGCAAGGACGAGGCGATCAAACGCGTACAGCGGGGCATCAAAAAATTGTCATAAGCACACCGGAATAAAACACCCCTTTGCGGAAATTATAACCGTAAAAGGGGTGATTTTTTGCGCAAAAAAACCGTAGTTCTTCTGACAAGCTATCTGATTGCCGCCGTGCTCGCGCTCGGGGTTTCGATGTACAGACATTCCAAGGACCTGGCCGAGTACGAGCTGTTTTTAAACAACTCCTATCAGCACTCCTTTTCGGAGCTGGTGACGGCGGTCAATGAGATTGACACGGCTCTCACCAAGAGCATTTACTCCACCTCTCCCTCGATGCTCAACTCCGTCTGCACCCAGATATTCGGAAGGTCCATCGCGGCCCAGGCCTTTCTGGCGGAGCTTCCCTTCTCAAACTACGAGCTCCACGAAACGGCGGGGTTCCTTGCAAGGGTGGGCGATTACGCCTACGCGCTGGCGGTGAAAACGGCCGGCGGCGACATGCCGCTCGACACCGACATCGAGAATCTGAAGGGCCTTGCCGAGGCGGCCTCCACCCTCTCCTCAAAGCTCGTCGAGCTGCAGGCCGAGGTCGGCCACGGCACGATTACGCTCGCGGAGCTGAAAACCGCGCAGAGAGAAATGCAGATGTCGGAAAACTCCCAGCCGAAGACCATAGGCGAGAGCTTCAAGCTGATTGAAGCGGAGTTCCCCGAGACTCCCACGCTCATCTACGACGGCCCCTACTCCAAGCACCTGGAGGAAAAAACCCCGAAGTTCATTGAAAACTCAGCCGAAATCGGCGCCGAGGAGGCAAGGAACATCGCCGCTGCCTTCATGGGCGTCGATATTGACAAGACCTCCCAAATCGGCGAGCGCGAGGGCAGAATTCCCTGCTATATGATATCCGCGGAGACAAAGTGCGGGGACATCACCGTTCTCGTCACGAAGAAGGGCGGCGCCGTGCTCTCGGCCTTCGGCAGATACGAGGGAAGCGAGGCCAAAATATCGCCCGAGGAGGCCGTGGAGACTGCGAAAAACTTCCTGAGCAAACGCGGCTTCAGCGACATGAAGGAGACCTACTGGACTGTTTACAATAACATCGCGCTTATCAACTTCGCCTATGTGCAGGACGGCGTAATCTGCTATCCCGACCTCATCAAGGTTTCCGTCGCGCTCGACTGCGGCGACGTGGTCGGCTTCGAGGCGAATGGATATATCACAAACCACCAGCCGAGAAACCTGCCCGAAATCGAAATCACCGAGGAAGAGGCGCGGAAGGTCGTCTCCAGCGAGCTTGAAATCCTCTCCCACCAGCTCGCCGTAATCCCGACGGACGGAGAAAACGAGGTGCTGTGCCACGAGTACAAGTGCCTCGCCCCCAACGACAAGCACTTTATAGTCTACGTGGACGCGCTCACCGGCGAGGAAGAGGAAATCTTAATGCTAATCGAGGACGAGAGCGGAACGCTGACTCTGTAGGAAAAGGACAAAGAAAATGTAGCAATCGGGCAGTTGGCCCAAAAAGAAACGGTGCGCGGACGCGCACCGTTTGATTTTATTCCGTTTTCTTCTCTATCAACAGCCTTCTGGTACTCCATTTTCCGCTTAGGTAGTAGATACAGCCTACAAGGCCCGTCACGTAACCTGCCAGAGCGCTTCCGTACCAGAAGCCTGCTATACCCATATTGAAGGTGAGCCCCAGCAGCAGCGAGAGTCCTATCCTTGCAACCACGCCGTCGAGAATCGCAATCACAAAGCTCAGCGTCGCAAAACCGGTGCCGTTGATGACCGCGTTGAAGGGGGCCATAAAGGCAAAGGAGAAGAAGGCCAGAGCAATCGTAACCATGTAGCGCGGCGCCCACTCCAGAACCTGCGGGTTCTTGTCAAAGATGCTGAAAATCTGCTTCGGCATGGCGAGGAATACGCCCGAGAATACTATGGCCGCCGAGAAGCAAATAATGCAGGCCGTGCGGACCATCTGTTTTACGCGCTCGGGCTTGCCGGCGCCCATGTTCTGCCCGACCATCGAGGAGCCCGCCGTGGCAATCGACCTTGTTATTATCGACATGACGTGCCTGAGCTTGTTCCCCACGCCCGTGACCGCCGAGGCAATCAGGCCGTAAGAGTTGATATAGGAGTTTACAAACAGCATGGAAATGGATATAGCTGCATACTGAAGAGCAAGCGGGAATCCGAGCTTAATCATGGGTTTGATTATATCCCATCGGACCGCGAAGCTCTTTATCTTAAAATCGAAGCCGAAGGCCTCTTTCCTTTTGTAGAGATATATTATAGAGCCAACGAAGGAGAACGCTTGTCCCATTATGGTCGCAAGCGCGGCGCCGAAGGCCTCCATGCCCATTCCGGCGATGAAGAGCAGGTCCAGCAGGAAGTTCATCACGGCGGCAATCGCGATGAATATGAAGGGCCGGATTGAATCGCCCATGCCTCTGAGTATCGAGCTGACCACATTGTAGCCGTAAACGAAGAAAAGCCCCGCGAAGCAGACTATCGAATAATCCCTCGCCTGATCAAAGGCCTCCGCAGGAGTCTGCATCCATACAAGGAAGGTGTTCGTCATGCAAATCGTGACGACGGACAGCAGGATTGAAAACGAAAGTATGGAGGTGAACATGGTGCCGATAATCGAGTTAACGGTCTCGCGGTCGCCCTTGCCGACGGACTGCGATATCATGATTTGACCCGCGCTTGCAAAGCCTATGCAGAGCATGGTGCAAAACTGGAGCAGGTCTCCCCCGACGGAAACCCCGGACAGCCCCTTGCTTCCGACAACCTGACCTATGACGATCATGTCCACAAGATTGTATACAACCTGCAGGAGATTTGAGAGCATGAACGGATAGGCGAATGTAATCAGCTTCTTTGAAACGCTGCCGGTTGTCAGGTCCTTTATCATGGATTTGCTGTTTCCCATACGGAGCCTCCGAGGTAAAATAATCTGTCAGTTAGCTTACCATTTATTTCTGTAGCTCGCAATATTTATTTTGCACAATTATAGCTAGCTATTTTTTGTACTCGAACTCGAGCTCGTAAATGCGCACAGTGTCGCCTTCCTCGATTCCCATCTCCTCCAGGCGCTCGTACACTCCGGCGTTTCTGAGCCTGCGCTCGAAGTACATTCTCGACTCGTAATCGTAGAGGTTGACCGAATTTAAAAGCCTCTCTATCCAGGCGCCTTCTATCGAATACACTCCGTCCTCCACCGTGAATATCAGGTCGTCCGCGGTTTCAAGCCCGGTCTCGGGTTCCACATACTCCGGCTTGAAGACGCGCACCGGCGGGAGGTTTTTCAGTTTCTCCGCTATCGCGAGGACAAGCTCCCTTACGCCCCTGTGCGCCGCGGCCGATATCTCGAAGTAGCGGTAGCCGCGCGCTTCGACATAGCTTCTGAGCTTTTCGGGCAGGGAAGGGTCCTGCGCGATGTCTATTTTGTTTCCGACGACCAGCTGGGGCCGCTCTGCAAGCTCGGGGCTGTAGTTTTTCAGCTCCGCGTTTATCGTTTCAAAGTCCTCGACCGGGTCGCGCCCCTCGCTCCCCGACACGTCGACGATATGGACTATCAGCCTGCAGCGCTCTATATGGCGCAGGAAGTCGTGGCCGAGCCCCGCGCCCTCCGAAGCTCCCTCTATCAGCCCGGGTATGTCCGCCATCACGAAGGAGCTGCCTTCCTCGACGTAGACTACTCCGAGATTCGGGAAAAGCGTCGTGAAGTGGTAGTTTGCAATTTTGGGGTTAGCCTTGGAAACAACCGAGAGCAGGGTCGACTTTCCGACGTTGGGAAAACCGACGAGGCCCACATCGGCAAGCAGCTTCAGCTCGAGTATTATCTCCCGAACCTGGCCGGGAAGCCCCGGCTTTGCAAAGCGCGGCGCCTGCCTCGTCGGGGTGGCGAAGCGCCTGTTGCCCCATCCGCCTCTGCCGCCCCTCGCGATTACAAAGCTGTCCACTTCCGACATGTCCTGTATGATGGCTCCGGTCTCCTTGTCAATCACAAGCGTGCCCCTCGGCACCTTCAGGTAGAGGTCTTCCCCGTCCCGTCCGGTGCACATGCGGCCCGAGCCGTTCTCGCCGTTTCCTGCGACATATTTTCTTTTGTATTTAAAATCCATCAGCGTGGACATATTGTCGTCGGCGACGAGGATGACGTCCCCGCCCTTGCCTCCGTCGCCTCCGTCGGGCCCGCCGGCGGCTATATACTTCTCACGGTGGAAGGATACGGCGCCGTCTCCTCCCCTGCCCCCTATCACCGTTATTACAGCCTTATCGACAAACATGATAAACCTCCTTCCGCCGCAATGCTGAGCACAAAGGAACGAATAATACTGCGGGTATAAATATGTGCCGCGCTGCCCGCTTCGGCGGCAAACGGCACCCTTGCTCACGGAGGCGGCGCACCCGCAGGGTTCATTTCTGAAACACAAAAACCCTGCGCAGCTCTATTTATTATGCCTCCGTTTGTCTCCGTTTAAAGAAGTCAAACAAAAAGGCGGGCATCGCCCGCCTTGATAGCTTATTCGGCAGCTTCCGCGTACACGGATACGGCCTTTCTGTCTCTGCCCAATCGCTCGAAACGGACACGCCCGTCTATCAGAGCAAACAGGGTGTCGTCGCTTCCGCGGCCGACATTCTTGCCAGGATGTATCTTTGTGCCACGCTGCCTGACGAGTATGTTGCCCGCCAGGACAAACTGGCCGTCTGCTCTCTTAACACCAAGGCGCTTTGACTCGCTGTCTCTGCCGTTCTTGGTGGAACCTACACCTTTTTTATGTGCCATGGTCTACACCTCCAATAACCTAATTAAAGCGGTAAATCGCTCCGCGGAGAATCAGTCTGTATCAATACTTGATTGAGGTAATCTTAACCTTCGTGTAAGGCTGTCTGTGACCCTGCTTCCTGCGGTAGTTCTTCTTCGGCTTCATCTTGAAGACTATAATCTTCCTGGCCTTGCCGTTCTTGACAACCTCCGCCGTAACGGAAGCGCCCTCCAATAAGGGCTTGCCGAAGCTCTGGGTGTCTTCGCCGATGACGGCGAGGACCTTGTCAAAAGTCACCGTTTCTCCAGCCTCTGCGGGAAGCTTTTCAATATACAGCTCGTCGCCCTCCGCGACCCTGTACTGCTTTCCGCCGGTTTCGAAAATTGCGTGCAGCATTTTCGCCTTGCACCTTCCTTGTCTTCAGTCTCGCTATCGGGGCGGAAGCACAAAAAGGCTTCTCTTTATAATGCCCGTTCAAAGCGGCTTTGAGAGTATATCACCGGGTGAAAGAAAAGTCAATACCAAGCGCACAGAAATTCGAGAAAATAGCGCAAAAAACACGTATTTATCCAGCCGTCACCAGGTTTTTCGTGTCTCTTGCTATCATTAACTCCTCGTTTGTGGGAATGATGAAGATTCTCGCGCTGGAGCCTTCGCCGCTTACGTCAACTTCCTTGCCTCTGACCTTGTTCTTTTCCGGGTCTATCTTGAGTCCGAAAACACCAAGCTGATTTACTATGCTTTCCCTGGTCTCAGGGCCGTTTTCGCCGATGCCGCCGGCAAATACAAGCGCGTCGAGTCCTCCGAGAGCGGCTATATAGGCGCCTACGTATTTGACTATTTCATACTCGAACATCTCCAGAGCAAGCTTTGCGCGCTCATTGCCTCGGGCCACAGCCTCCTCGATGTCCCTGAAGTCGGAGGAAACGCCGGAAACGGCCAGAACGCCGGACTGCTTGTTCAGAATGTTAACGACCTCGGCTGCGCTTAACTTCTCATTCTCTGAGATTACTCCGACAATCGCGGGGTCAATCGAGCCGGAGCGTGTTCCCATCGGAAGCCCCTCAAGCGGCGTGAGGCCCATCGAGGTGTCGATGCATCTGCCGTCCTTAATCGCCGCGATTGAAGAGCCGTTGCCCAGATGGCAGGTAATAACCCTTGTGTTCTCCCTGCGCCCGAGCAGCTCGAGAGCGCGGGCAGAAATATATCTGTGCGAGGTGCCGTGGAAGCCGTAGCGGCGGATTTTGTACTTCTCATAGTATTCGTAGGGAATGGCGTACATATAAGCCTTGGGAGGCATTGTCTGATGGAAAGCCGTATCGAAGACGGCGACCTGGGGAACGTTCGGCATAATCTTCTCGCATGCCTCTATGCCCATGAGGTTTGCAGGGTTGTGCAGAGGACCGAGCGGTATGCACTCGCGGATTGCAGCCTTAACCTCCTCGTCAATGATAATCGACTTGGAGAACTTGTCGCCGCCGTGGAGTACCCTGTGGCCGACGGCGTTTATTTCGCTCATGTCTTTTATAACGCCGCCGTTGGGGGCCGTCAGCGCCTTGAAGACCAGCCTGATTGCGGCCACGTGGTCGGGCATGTCCTCCACGTATTTAACAGGTTCGCTGCCGGTGGGTTTGTGCGTAAGGACTGAGCCGTCAATGCCGATGCGTTCGCAGAGGCCTTTCGCCATTACAGTCTCATTCTCCATATCAAAGAGCTGATATTTAAGAGATGAGCTCCCAGCGTTAATAACCAAAATCTTCATCTTCCGTCTATTCCTTTCGCCCTGTATTGATATAATATTAGAAATATGTATAATTTGAAACAGCAATATTATAATATTAAAAATACCGAGAAACAACTTCTTTTTTTAGTTTTTTGGCGGAAAGTAGGTTAATATTTGAAAATTGCAGGAATTGTTGCAGAATATAACCCTCTACATACGGGTCACCTCTACCACCTGAATAAAACGCGCGAACTTCTGGGCGAGGATGCGGCAATCGTATGCGTAATGAGCGGCAACTTCACCCAGCGGGGCGACTTTGCGATTTTTGAAAAGCATGCAAGGGCCGAGGCGGCTATTCTTTGCGGGGCCGACCTCGTGCTTGAGCTTCCGCTCCCCTGGGCCATCTCCTCGGCGGAGGGCTTCGCCTTCGGCGCCGTTTCCATTCTAAACAGTCTTGGAATAGTCACGCACCTGTCCTTCGGCAGCGAAGCAGGCTGCGTGGAGCCTCTCATGAGGGCTGCGGACTTTCTTGTTTCGGGGCGCTCGGACGAGCTTATCAGGAGAGAGCTGCAAAAGGGCGTATCCTTTGCCCATGCGCGGCAGATTGCGGCGATAAAGGCGCTCGGAGAGGACGCGCATATTCTTAGAAGCCCTAACAACATACTCGGCGTAGAGTATATCAAGGCGCTTAAAAACTTAAATTCCTCAATTACGCCGCTCACCTTCACGCGCTCGGGCGCCGGGCACGACAGCGCCGAGATTGACAGAACGGCCTCCGCCTCCAGGCTGCGCAGCATGATAAGGAACGGCGAGAACGCCTTCGAATATATACCGGAAGCCGCCGCCGGGGTGTTCAGGCGCGAGATAGACGCCGGCAGGGGCCCGGTCTTTATCGAGAACTGCGAGGCGGCCATACTTGCCGTTTTAAGGCGCATGAGCAGCGAGGAGCTCTGCGCCTTCGACGGCGGCGGCGAGGGGCTCGGCGACAGGCTTTTCAAGGCGGTGTCGGCCGGGCCGAGCCTCGACTCCGTCTATGCAGGCGCCAAAACAAAGCGCTACGCGCTCTCCAGAATCCGAAGGCTGGTATTAAGAGCCTACCTCGGCATAGGCCCGGATTTTCCGAAGGCGCCGCCCTACGCGAAAATACTTGCGCTCGGCAAGCGCGGAAGGCTCCTGCTCAAGAATGTCGGCGAGGCTTTTCCGCTGATAACAAAGCCCGCGGCCGGAAAGGCGCTAAAGGGCGAGGCGAAAAGGGTTTTCGAGCTCGAGGCCCGGGCCACGGACCTCTATGTCCTGGCCTACCCCAAAGAAAGCGAGAGGTACGGCGGACAGGAATATACAATCGGTCCGAAAATAATTTGAAATAGTGTTGACAAAGCCTATATACAGTGATAGATTTTAGGAGCAAAAGTAGAATTAAATATCTGCACGGTAGGTGAGGCTACCGCAGGGATTGAACTTTATTCCCGCAATAAAGTTTAGGGCTGCTGCCGCGGAGTGGTGGAGACACTACGAGCTGGTTAGCAGGTGATGTCGAATCAAGGCATTATCTAATGCAGCTTCATGCCCTGCGATGCTAAAGCTTGAACGATGATCTTAAAGGATCTTTCCCCTGTCATTGTTCAGGCCAATGGCAGGGTTTATTTTTTGGAGCCGCCGTCTGAAATAGAATTGCGCGCCGCAAGAGAATATGTAATTTGACAAAAAACGCAGATAATACCTTTGTATAGGCCGGGTTGTCGGGAAGAGGAAAACATAGGCTGGCGCTGCAATTATTTTAATCGGCGACCCCTCGAAAAGGAGGTACGACGATGGAATTCAGAACACTGGAGACTGTTTTCGAGGAGCTCAGGGAGCTGCTCCAAAACAAGCAGATGAAGGAATTGAAAACGCGCCTTGATGAGATGAACGAGGCGGACGCGGCCCTGTTTCTCCATACCTTGCCGGAGAAGGACATGGCAATGGTCTTCCGAATATTGGCCAAGGAACATGCGGCGGAAGTGTTCGCGTGTATGGATATAGACGAGCAGCAGCTCATCATAAACTCCATAACTGACCGGGAGCTCGCGAACATAATCGAAGAGCTGTACGTTGACGACGCCGTCGACCTCATGGAAGAATTGCCTGCCAATGTGGTCAAACGCATAATGAGAAACGCCACTCCCGAAACGCGGGATTTGATAAATCAGTTCCTCAACTACCCTGAAAACTCCGCCGGAAGCATAATGACGGCCGAGTTTGTCGACCTTGAGAAGGATATGACGGTCAAGGAGGCCTTCGACCACATCAGAAAAACCGGCGAGGATAAGGAGACGATATATACCTGTTACGTCACGTCCAAGGACCGGAAGCTCCTGGGAGTCGTAACCGTAAGGGACATGCTCCTGAGCCCGTACGAGGCCCTGATAAGCGACATAATGGACGAGAACGTCATCTCGGCCAGAACCACGGACGACAGGGAAACTGTCGCGAAGATGTTCAATAAGTATAATTTCATCGCCCTGCCCGTGGTCGATATGGAAGACCGGCTCGTCGGCATTGTGACCTTCGACGACGCCATCGACGTTCTTGAAGCAGAGACTACCGAAGACATCGAGAAGATGGCCGCTATCACGCCTTCGGACAAGCCCTATCTCAAAACCGGAGTGCTGGAGACCTGGCGCGCCCGAATTCCCTGGCTGCTGTTGCTCATGATTTCCGCGACTTTTACCGGGCTTATTATCAGCTTCTACGAGTCTGCGCTATCGAAATTCGTTGTCCTCACAGCCTTCATCCCAATGCTAATGGACACGGGAGGCAACGCCGGAAGCCAGGCCTCGGTCACCGTCATACGCAGCGTGTCGCTTGGAGACATCGAATTTCAGGATTTATTAAAAGTAATATGGAAAGAGGTCCGGGTGGCCGTTCTCTGTGGTATTACGCTCGCGGCCGTCAACTTTGTAAAGCTTATGTTCCTGGACAAGGTCGGGATGCTTGTCTCAGCCGTAGTGTGTTCAACTCTTCTGGCAACGGTTCTGCTGGCAAAACTGGTAGGCTGCGTCATGCCCATGCTCGCAAAGAAGATAGGCTTTGACCCGGCTGTCATGGCAAGCCCCTTTATCACCACAATCGTAGATGCGCTGTCGCTTATCATATATTTCCGCGTGGCCACCGCAATTCTCAAAATAGCCTAGTTCCGATACAGCCTGGATCTTTACTACGATTTTAAAAAGCGGCGCCCCTAAGGGCGCCGCCTTCTGTTTAGTTATTGTTATGACTTAAGGTTGTTCTCGTAGCTCTCGATCATCTTCTTGACCATCTGGCCGCCGATGCTACCGGCCTGCCTTGCGGTCAGATCTCCGTTGTAACCCTGCTTAAGCGTTACGCCGACCTGCTGGGCAGCTTCCATTTTGAACTGGTCCATAGCTGCGCGAGCTGCCGGTACTACAATTCTGTTATTGTTACGTGCCATTCTCCATTACTCCTTGAATATAAGATTCTTTCTGTAAATTTGGGTTTCCCCGTTTTTATAATTGCCGCTTATTTATCTTATATTCAAAGTAAAATCTGTATGGCTAAGAAGTCGATGCCAGTGGTTATTCACCTAATAAATATAGCTATTTGCAAATAATTTAAATTGTTTTATTAAAATACCGAGGCACAATATAGTCTGCTTATTTTTATTGATTTTATTTTTTATTCTACGGGTTCAATTTTCCGGCATTCTTGCGGCATCCGCACCGCGCGGCTGCGTCGTCCCTATAACGGACATCTTTCTTATTAATATTGCTAAATGCTAAAAGCGCCCGATTATGCGCAGGCACAAAACGATAGATTCGGCAGGAAGCGCATCGCCTCCTGCCGAATTTTGTTTTTAGCTATTAATCAATATTTATTTTATTGTGTAAATCGTAGCCTCGGCCAGGGCCTTTTCTGACAGCTCCTGTCCTATTCCGGGCAGCTCGGGCACCTCGTAGTTGCCGTTTTCATCGGGCATATAGTCATACTTGCCGAGCTCGCGCATCTCCTTCTTAATCGCGCCCTCGTGGACCTCGTGTATGAGGAAGTTCGGTATGACGGCTTCGACGTGCAGCGAGGCGGCAGTTGCTATGGGTCCGCCGCAGATGTGGAGCTGAACCGCTCCGTCATATATGTTCGCCATGTCGCAGATTTTCTTCGTCTCGGTGATGCCGCCGGCAAGGCAGAGGTCCGGCTGTATTACCTGCACCGCGCCCTTCTCCAGGAACTGACGGAAGCCCCAGCGGGTATAGATTCGCTCGCCGGTTGCGATAGGTATGCTCAGATTCCTGTGTATCTCGAGCATGGAATCCACGTTCAGCGGATGCACCGGCTCTTCGTAGTAGTAGATGTTCAGAGGCTCAAGTACCTTTCCGAGCTGGATTGCAGTGATGGTGTCCGTGTAGGAGTGAAGCTCTATGATGATATCCAGGTCTTCCCCGCCGGCCTCGCGTATCGCCGCGGTGCGCTCATAGGCGATTTTCAGCATCTCATTCGAGAGCTTGCCGCGCATCTTCCAATTGGGGTTGGAGGCCTCGCGGGCCCACACTCCGTCCATCGTAACGCCTATGGGGTCGACCTTGACCGCCGTGTAGCCCTGGGCCATCGCCTTGCGGGTGGCCTCGGCATACTGCTCTGGCTTTGTAAGGAAGCGGTGCTCGTCCGCCCAGTCGAACTGTATCTGGCTTGCATAGGCCCTGATTTTCTTGTTTGTCTTTCCGCCGAGAAGCTGGTATACGGGGAGGTTGGCAGCCTTTCCCTTGATATCCCAAAGCGCGGTGTCAATGGCGCTCATGCCCGCGTTGATAACGGTACCGCCGCCCATGCCCCAGAAGGTTGTCCGGAATATATGCTCCCAGATAGCCTCGATATTCCGGGGGTCCATGCCGATAATGAGCTGTCCGAAATCTCTTGCGATTCCGACTCCGGCGTGGTGCGCTTTGCCGTAGCTAAGTCCGACTTCGCCGTAGCCCGAGATTCCCTCGTCCGTGTTTATACGCACGCAGATAACCGAGCCCATGACATTCGGCTTGCATTCAATGACGTCAACACTCGTGATTTTCATAACACACCTCTTGCTTGAGCGAACTAATCCCCTTCGCCCATGATTAAACAGGTAGGCATCCGTTTAATCTGTAAGGTTGTTATACAAGTATACTATCAGCGCAGTGCGGGTCTGTCAATTGTCAATATACGAAAAAAACCTCACGACCGCTTATATGGTTTGCACAATACAATGCGCCCTATCTAACATTCATGAGATAGGGCGCAAAACAAGGCATGCTTATTCTGATTAATCTTTATCGGCCTTATCTTTATCGTGCGTATCGGGATAGTAATAAATCCAGCTCCGCTTGAGGGACTCAATCTCCGCCTCTATACACTTGTCCAGATTTCTTTCCTTAATTCCCTCAAGTATGGCTTTGTGGAATTCCAGAACAGGCCTTTCAGACTTGTGCATGTCCATGCTCCGTTTGGAGTTTGACTTGGCGACTTCAAACCAAATCGAGGAGATGGCCTCATACAGCAGAATTATATACTCGTTTTTTGAGAGGTTGCAGACGCATTCATGGAACCTGTAGTCAGCATCATAAAAACCGTCGTAGTCCTTATTTTTCAGGCATTCCTCCATCTCTTTGTAAATGGTTTCAAGTTCCGCTATTTCCTCAGAATAATCCTGGCCCCTCATGAAGGCAAGGCGCACGCTGCCTATCTGTATTATCATGCGGAACTCGTTTATTTGCCTGAAATCCTGCTGAAGTATGTTAAAGTCATACAAGCTTTTGAAGATAGAGCGCATACTAAAATCCACGACATAAGTACCGTCTCCGACCCGGGTCTCGGTGAGCCCCAGAGCATTCGTGCGCTGAATCGCCGCGCGCAGCGACATTCTGCTTACCCCCAGCCTCTCGGCAAGCTCGTTTTCAGACGGTATTTTCTCGTTGGATTTCCACTCGCCGGAAAGAATCTTCTGGCGGATATAGTCAAATATCTGATCGGTCAGACTTGACCTGACTAGCTTTTCCAAATTAACTCAACCTCTTTCTCCGGTATAACAGGTATATATGTAAATAAGTTTAGCAGTTTTATTCTTTTTTGGCAAGTCTATTGCCGCTAATTATATACCTTTAATAAACTCCGTTATATTAACATTTAATTTCGTGATTTTTTACAATATTAATTAGCTAATTTTATTTAGTATTCTAAATTGCATTTAGTTGAATTATCTGATAGTATACTTGTATAACAGGTAGGCAACTGTGAATCTGTGGCGGGAAACATAATCCGAGTCAGGTAGTTCTCTGAAAGTTTTTAGGAGGATAAACAATGAAAAAACTTATGAAAAAATCACTGCTTTTGGTCCTTGCTCTCACGCTGCTTGTGGCTTTGGCCGCCTGCGGAGAGAAGACTCCTTCCACCACGGCGACGCCGAACACGTCCGCGGCTCCCACCCAAGCACCTGAGAAAAAGGTCACAATCAGATGGGCTTCAAGCGTTTCCGAGAATGAAATAAAGGCCAACAACACTCCGATGTCGGTTGCAATCAACACCTGGATTGAAACCGTCGAAAAGGCTTCCAACGGAAACATTGAAGTTATCTTATACCCCGGTTCACAGCTTGCCAACGGCACCGACGATACGATAAGCGGTCTTTTGAACGGCGCTTACGAGATGGCGCAGCTCAATACTGGCTCCTGGGGCGATTATTCCGATGCCTTCGCGGCTCTCAACGTTCCCTATCTCTACACTGATTACAGCATAGTCCACGCGGTCATGGACAGCGACTTCGGTCAGGGAATGCGTGAGCAAATCGAGTCCGATGTCGGCATCAAGACCCTTTGCTACGCTGACATCGGCTACCGCCACATAACCAACTCCAGAAAGCCGATTACGAGCCCCGCCGATATGGCAGGACTTAAAATCAGAACCATGACGGACAGCGTTCAGATTTCCGCTATGGAAGACCTCGGCGCGGCGGTGACCCCGCTTTCCATCTCCGAGCTGTTCAGCGCGCTGCAGCAGAAGCTCGTGGACGCCCAGGAAAACCCGCTCTCGACCATTTACGCACAGAAGTACTATGAGGTACAGAAATACTGCACTCTGAGCCGTCACAGCTACACAACCACCATATTCTTTATGAATGAGAATTTCTACAACAGCCTCTCCGACAGCCAGAAGGCCGCGATTGACGAAGCGAACGCGGCTGCCACAAAAGCCAGCCGCGCAATTCTCGCCTCCGCCGAGGAAGAGTACAGAGTCCTCCTCGAGCAGGCCGGCATGGAGTTCTATGAGCTCAGCGCCGAAGAGATGGCGGCCTTCCAGGAAGCGGTACGCCCCACCTGGGATAAGGTGAAGAACGCAATGGGCGAAGAGAAGTGGAACGCCCTGATGGCCGTCGTCGAAGAAGCAAAGGCGGCAAAATAAGTCTGCTTTTTAGCTGCCGGGCCTCTGTACAGGGGCCCGGCAGCTCAGACGAGCGCCTTAGGCTGAGTTTTTTCCCAACAAGAAAGGGGTTCGTTCCGTAATGGAGGAGAAAAAGAATACAAAAAAGACCCTGCTGAATGTTCTGAATAATTTTGAAGTGTATATCGGCACGGTGTTCTTCATCGTGATAATGATACTTCTCTTTCTGCAGGTAGTCTCCCGCTTTATTTTAAATCACTCGTTCACCTGGACGGAGGAGCTTGCCGTCGCCTTATTCGTAGGCATGGTTTACTGCGGCGTTTCGGGAGCCGTCACATACAGAAAGCATCTAAGGATAGACGCCTTCATTAACGCCGTACCGTTCAAGGTAAAGAAAGCTCTGCTGATTATCAGCGACATAATCTTTATCGCGTTTAACTTTTATACTTCCTATCTCTATATTAATATCATCGAAAACCTGCGTAACAGCGCAACTTCTCTTCTTCGTATACCCAAAAAGCTGCTCTACGCCATAGTTCCCATAATGCTGGTTCTGACCAGCATCCGGCTTGTGTCGGACATAGTTAAGCTCACCAAAGAAACGCCCAAGACCTTGGGAGCCTCCAAGCCTGTTATCGATACCGACGCTCTTGAAGCCGAGGCAAGGAGTTTGGCAGGCAAGAAAGAAAACGAGGAGGCAGAGAAATAATGGCTACCGCAATACTTTTCATATCTTTAGGAATCCTGCTGCTTATTGGCGTTCCCATAGGGCTCTGCCTCATTATCCCCTGCCTGATAATGCTGGCTGTAAACCCGCTTACCACCCCGCAGTTTATAGTGCAGACCCTCTATTCGGGCTCCGCTTCGTTCACGATGCTCGCAATCCCGTTCTTCATGATTTCGGGCGCCATTATGGATGTCGGCGGGCTTTCCAAGAGGCTTGTCCGCCTTGCAAACAGCCTTGTCGGCAACATAACCGGCTCCCTCGGCATGGTCACCATTCTGGCCTGCATGTTCTTCGGGGCCGTTTCGGGCTCCGCTCCCGCGACGACCGCTGCCATCGGCACGATAATGATTCCCCAGATGATTAAGGCCGGTTACGACAAGTATTATGCGGCCGGACTCGTGGCCTGCGCGGGCGGGCTTGGAATAATCGTTCCGCCGAGCTACCCGATGGTCATTTACAGCGTCACAAACGGCACCTCCATCGGCGACATGTTTATTGCCGGTATCGGTCCTGCTCTTGTCGTAGGCGCCATACTTATGGTGTTCAATTATATCTATTCAAAAAAGCACGGATATAAGGGCACTCAGAAATTCCGATTCAAGGAGTTTCTCGCCGCCCTTTGGGACGCAAAGTGGGCCCTGCTGATGCCAATCATAATCCTTGGAGGCATTTACAGCGGAATATTCACGGCCACCGAGGCTGCCGTCGTCGCGACCGTCTACGGCCTGTTCGTCGGAATCGTGATTTATAGGGCCTTCACCATCAAGTCCCTGTGGAAGATATTCAAGGACAACATGGTATTCAACGGCGGTCTTATGCTCACGGTCGCGCCAGCAACCGCTTTGGGCACAATCTTTGCCTATCTGCGCGTCACGAACACAATCGCGACCTTCTTCGCGTCCGTGTCGACCAACCGCTACGTCATACTTATGATAATCTACGCGATACTTTTCCTTATAGGCATGTTCGTTCAAACGACTCCGGCGATTGTCATCTTCTCGCCCGTTCTGCTTGCCGTGGCGACGCAGGTCGGTATCACGCCCCTGCACTTTGGAATTATAATGACAATCTCCCTTGCAATCGCTTTCGTAAGCCCTCCCGTTGCCGCCAACCTGTTCGTTGCCTCCTCCCTCACGGGGCTCGGAATGGAACGAATAGTAAAGGCAGCGATACCGTTCTTAATTGGTCTTATATTGTCTTTAATTATCATAGGATTCGTACCGGAAATCTCCACATGGCTGCCTATGGTTCTTAAAGGATAACTGAGATTGGGAGTGAAAAGCAGTATGCTGAGCGAAAAAGCGAAGGAAGTATTTGAAAAGCTGTCCCTTCCCTATCCCGCGGTTGCGGTTAAGCTGTGCTACTCCAAGCCGGAAAACGCCGAGCATGTAGACGAGAAGCTTGCCTTCTGCCAGTTCCTGAAAAAGGCGCAGACTGAGCAAAGAAAGTTCTACATAACGAAAGAGGACGACGAATGCTTCGGAAAAATGGTGCTCGGGATGGTAGACAAGCCGGCCTTCGGTGCAAGCGGCCAGGTCGGCTACGACTTCGGAGTATTCAAAAGCCCGGCGCCCAACGCAAGGCTGTATAATCTCATCCCGACCCTGGTGCGCGGAGCGCACAACTACGTAGTTTACTGCCCCGTCTCGCTGTGCGATTTTGACCCCGACCTGCTGATTGCCGTAGCAAATACGAGCCAGGCGGATATCATTCTGAGAGCCACCAGCTATATATCCGGCGACCTCTGGGAATCCAAGACCTCGCCCGTGCTGAGCTGCGCATGGATGTACGCCTACCCCTATATAAGCGGAAAGGTCAACTTCTGCACAACCGGAATGTATCACGGAATGAAGCGCCGCAAGGTTTATCCCGAAGGTCTGCATATCATAAGCATTCCCTATCAGAAAATAGACGAGGTTGTTAAGGCGCTTAGCGAAATGGACTGGGTGCTTCCTGCAATGAGCGAGGACGAAGAAACCAAAGCGATGCTCGCCAAGAAGATGGAAGCCTGGAATTTGATGGAGAAGGATATTCAATTATAAAGGATTGAAGGAGGACGGAGACGTCCTCCTTCAATTCATTTAAGACGCGAAATCCTTTTCCGGCAGACCTAAGCGGGCGCCTGCGCAAAAACGCTTAGATAAGCCCCGGTTTGCGCATAAAAGCGGTATGTTCATTCACAGGACTCCCGCTTTACTTTTCCGCAGGATTCTACAAAGTTTTATCAAAAATTACACAATAGCTTGATTGCGGGCATATGTTGAGTGTAAAATATTAGTATAACAATTGCAGGAGGGGAAAGCATGCCTTGGACACCCAATCTTTCCGTCGGCGTGGATATAATCGATAATCAGCATAAAATGTGGTTTGAGAAGGCGGAGAAGCTCTTCGAGGCGGGGAGGAACAACAGCGCCAAAGAGTACATAGGCGAACTTCTCGACTTCCTCGACGATTACACCAGGAAGCACTTCGCCGACGAGGAAAAATACATGCTCAGCATCAACTACCCCGGCTACGCCGAGCAGAAAAAAGCGCACACTTTCTTTATTAACGAGCTTGCCAAGCTGCGTGCTGACTACAAAGCTTCCGGCGGGAGCCTGCTCGTTATAATCAACGCGAACAAAATGGTGCTCGAATGGCTCACGCAGCACATATCCAACATGGACAAGAAAATTGGCGCCTTCGTAAAGACTCAAAAGTAAGATTAAAAGCGGGTGTTTCGGCAAGAAACGCCCGCTTAAATTTTACCTTAGATTACAGGTTTCTGCATGGTTCTATAAAAATTTACACGATTTGCTTGATTATGCATTCCATTGCGTGTAGAATAACAGTTAACAAAATCATCAGGAAGCAAGGAGGGGAAATTATGCCCTGGACGCCGAATCTATCCGTCGGTGTGGAGGCAATTGACAACCAGCACAAGATGCTGTTCGACAAAGCAGAGAAGCTCTTCGAAGCCGGCAGGAACAAAAACTCCAAAGAGTACATAAGCGAGCTGCTTAATTTCCTCGATGACTACACCAAGAAGCACTTCGCCGACGAGGAAAAGTACATGCTCAGCATAAACTACCCGGGTTATGCCGAACAGAAGCAGGCTCACACGGCTTTTATAAACAAGCTGACCAAGCTGCGCGAGGAGTACAACGCGTCGGGCGGAAGCCTGGTCGTCATTATAAACGCAAACAAGCTGGTTCTCGACTGGCTCACCCAGCACATCTCCATTATGGACAAGAAGATAGGAGATTACGCAAGGTCGCGCAATCAATAACCCGAGAACATATAAACGCGGGCGTTTCGTTTGGAAACACCCGCGTTTTTTATTTCTGCACCTTTTCGGCGTTTATTATCGAGACCTCATATGCGGTTTTTTCGACCCCGACTCCGTTTTCAACTTTTATGTAATTTCGGCTCTGTAGCCTGCCCTCTAGCTTGACTACAGTTCCGACCGTCCAGCCGCTCGCCTCGACCGCCGTCTGCCCCCAGGCTATGCAGGGAAGGTAATCCGAGCGCTCGTATCTCCTGTTTACGGCCAGCATCAAATCGCATATTTCCCGCCCCATCGGGGTCCTTCTATACGTCGGACTCTTGCACAGCGTCCCCGTCAGGAGCACGGTGTTTTTGTCCGGCTCGTCGGTAAAACCCATCTCCCTTACGAGCACGGTGATTACAAGCTTGCTTCCCTTCCCCGATTTATTGTTAAAAGAGCGCACCTCGCCCTTTACATAGATTTTGTCGCCGTCGCTTATTTCAATGTTGTTTAACATGTTTTCAGAGGCCACGACATTTACCCTGTCAATCGTCCCCGACAGCCTCTCCACCTCGAGCGGAAAGATGTAGAATCTGTCCTTCCTGCTCTTGTGCGAGTATTCAGGCTTCCCGCCGAGCGTGCCCACAAGCTCGATATAATTGTTCGTCCACAGTTCCTCCACGCATACCATTCCTTTCAAGCCTACTTCCTGTGGACATTATATTCGGGTATGTCCGCTCTTATAACATAAACTAAGTATCGCCCGCGGGCGGCTCAAAAGGGCGTTTCGGCTCAAACTCAGGAGCTTAGGCTCTTATTCTGCCGGAAGCGGGGCTTGTCAGAAGAACTCGCCGAGCTTCTCCGGCTTGACTCCAGTAATCAGAAGCGCTCCGACCAGCGCAAGGAATTTCTCTATAGGGAGATTCGAAGGCCGCTTCAAGGCTATTTCCTGACGCTCCAGAAGCTCGCCGTCGATGGTCGGCAGCTCGCGCTGTACGGAGATGACGGTTTCGGAGTCCGAAATGCTGGAAGGAGTGATGGTGCTTTTCTCCGACAGGCCGTAGCTCACGACGCTCTCCGCCTCGTAGAACTGCAGGAGTTTCGCGGCCGTGTCGGGAATAAGCAGGATGCGGCACTTCTGCCGCTTTTCCTCGCCCTTGCTGAGCTCTTCCCACTTCGGGGGTATGATTATCAGGCTTGGCAGCATTATTATCACCCCATAGTAGTTTTAGCCGAGCTATGGCTTTTATACAAAACAAAAATCAGGAGGCCTGAAGCCTCCTGACTGTATTTGCTCTCATGTTTATTTGCTCATATTGAGGATTTTTCCGTTTCTCACGAAGTACTCGACGCCCGACCAGACGGTAACCAGTATTATTAGAGTGTAGCAGGCGACGTCGACGGTTACCGTTCCGAAAAGCTGCCTTGAGTGGAAGGGGGTGAGCATTATGCAGATGGCGACGATTGAAACCGCGGTTTTAATCTTGCCGGAAGTGGCCGCGGCTATTACCAGCCCGTCCGCCGCCGCGACGAGCCTTAGACCCGTCACCGCAAACTCCCTCGCTATTATTATCATGGCCGCCCAGCTCGGCATCTGCCCGCGCTCGACAAAGATAAGTATCGCCGCCGTTACAAGCAGCTTATCCGCAAGCGGGTCCATGAATTTTCCGAAATTGGTGCTCTGGTTGTACTTGCGCGCGACATAGCCGTCGATGCTGTCGGTTATGCTCGCAAGAATGAATATTATGAGCGCCACCAGCTGCGCGTAGTCCGCGCGCAGGAACATCGCTATCAGGAACAGGGGTATCATCAAGACCCGCAGAATCGTAATCTTGTTCGCAGTCGTCATAATTCCACCTCACCTGCAAGATCGCCGTCATAAACATCGGTAATGCGCACTTTGACGAACTCGCCGGGCTGCGCCTCATAGTCAAAGAGCACCCTTCCGTCGACGTCCGGCGAATCTGCAAAGCTCCGGCCGTACATCCAGCCGGTTTCATTGTCAAGGCCCTCGACCAGCACCGTGAGAACTTTGCCAATCATGCGCTCGTTGAACTCGTCGATAATGCGCGACTGGATATCTATTAGCAGCTCTGCCCTGCGCTCGGCCACCTCTCTCGGAGGTATGTCGGGCATCTCGGCGGCCTTTGTCCCCTCCTCGGGCGAGTAGGTGAAAATCCCGGCGCGCTCTATCTTTGCCTCCCGGAGGAAACTGGCCAGCTCCTCAAACTCCGCCTCGCCCTCGCCGGGAAGTCCGACTATTATGCTCGTGCGCAGGACCACCCCGGGGATGCGCTCTCTGAGCTTTTTAAAGAGCCGACGGATTTCCTCCCCCGTCCCGCGGCGGTTCATGCTCTTTAATATACGGTCGTTTATGTGCTGGATGGGTATATCGAGATACTTGACCACCTTTTCCTCGGCGGCCACCGTATCAATAAGCTCCTCGTCTATCTCGTCGGGATAGAGGTAGTGGAGTCTCACCCACTCTATCCCCTCTATCTCGCAGAGCCTTCGCGCAAGCTCGGGGAGCTTCCTCTCCCCGTAAAGGTCGGTGCCGTACCTTGTCGTGTCCTGCGCGACGACGATGAGCTCCTTTACGCCCATTTCGGCGAGCGCCCTGGCTTCTGCGATGATGTTTTCCATCGGACGGCTGCGGAAACGTCCCCTCAGGCTCGGAATAACGCAGTAGGCGCAGCGGTTGTCGCAGCCCTCGGCAATCTTCAGATAAGCCCAGCCGGGGCCGCTCGTCACCACTCGCTCCGTCTCGGGGACGGGCGCGTTTATATCGCCGAAGCGGCAGACCGTCCCGCCCTCCATAACGCCGTTTAGTACCTCGGCTATCTCGTCGAAGCTGCCGCAGCCGACAAGGCCGTCAACCTCGGGTATCTCCTTTAGTATCTCGCCCTTGTAGCGCTCCGAAAGGCAGCCGGCGACTATTATCTTTTTAAGCCTGCCCGCTTTTTTAAGCTCGGCAAACTCCAGGATGTTCTCTATCGCCTCGGCCTTCGCGCTCTCGATAAAGCCGCAGGTGTTTATTACTATTACGTCGGCCTTATCAAGCGGGCCTGTGATGTCGTAGCCTGCGTCCTTGAGCTTCTGCAGCATCTGCTCGCTGTTGACCATATTTTTGGCGCAGCCTAAAGACACCATTCCTACTTTAAGGGGCATTTTATACATTCCTTCCCTTGCACCTTACTCACTCAATTGCCATAAAAATGGGCATGGTGAATGTGCTCCCCAGATTAATATTTGGCCTCATTCCTCGGGGAGATCGTCTACGTACTTATTAAGGGCGCTTCTAATCTCATCCCAGGAAAAGCCGCGCCGGTACAGCGCGTCTGAAACCCGTTTTATCTCCCGGCGGTCTCCATTTCTGAGCCGCGCTTCGATAAAGCGCGAAATGCTCTCCTCGTTTAGCGAATACTCCGCCAGGGCTTCGTCCCAAATCTCACGCGGGATTCCGCGCTTCCAAAACTCGTCTCTGATTTTAGCCCTTCCGTACCCTTTGGCGGAGTAATGGCGGACCAGGCTCCGTGCGTACTCAAGGTCGTTCACGGCGCCAAGACCTTCGAGCCATTCCACCGCCTCTTCCGCGTTCTGCTCGGTGGAGCCCTTTTGCACCAGCTTTCTTTTAAGCTCCTGCTCCGACAAAGGGCGGGCCGCGACCATTGCGGCGGCCCTTATCTTCACCTTTTGCTTTTCAAGCTCGGCTTTAAGCAGCTCAAGCTCCTCGTCGCCAAGCTCTCGCCCGGGTAAAAGCCTGAAACTCGCCACCAGAGATTCCGTAACGGCGAGCTCCGTCTCGTCTTCAAAATGCAGGACATACCTGTCCCGCCTGCCCCCGGCGCGCTCGACCTTTACGATACGCGCCATCATCCGTCAAAATCGTCCGCGGATACGTCCACCGCCCTCTTCGCGGGCTTGGGAATCGCCTTGGACTGCGGACCCATGAGCTTATAGGCGTTTTCCCTAATCTCCTTTTCGAGCGCGTCCGCGATGTCGGGGTTTGCCTTCAGGAAGTCCCTGACCCCGTCGCGGCCCTGAATCCGGTTGCCCGCGACGGTAAACCAGGAGCCGCTCTTCTCGACAATGTCGAGCTTTACTCCGAGGTCTATAATCTCGCCGAGCTTCGAGATTCCCTCGCCGTATATTATGTCGAACTCCGCCTCCTTGAAGGGAGGAGCGACCTTGTTCTTCGTAATCTTGGCCTTCGTGCGGTTTCCGATTATCTCGGTGCCGTTTTTAATCGCGTCCACGCGGCGCACGTCTATGCGCACGCTGGCGTAGAACTTGAGCGCTCGGCCTCCCGTCGTCGTCTCGGGGTTTCCGTAGGTGACGCCAATCTTCTCGCGAAGCTGGTTGATAAAGACGACGACGCAGTTGGTCTTCGATATGGAGCCCGCCAGCTTCCTCAGCGCCTGCGACATAAGCCTTGCGTGGAGTCCGACCAGAGCCTCGCCCATTTCGCCCTCTATCTCCGACCTCGGGACAAGAGCCGCAACCGAGTCGACGACGACGACGTCGATGGCGCCCGAGCGCACAAGCGCCTCGGTAATTTCAAGCGCCTGCTCGCCCGTGTCCGGCTGGGACACGAGCAGGCTGTCTATATCCACGCCGAGCGCCTTTGCATAGGTCGGGTCGAGGGCGTGCTCTGCGTCGATGAAGGCGACCTCGCCGCCCAGCTTCTGGGCCGAGGCCAGTATGTGCAGGGCAAGCGTCGTCTTACCCGAAGACTCGGGACCGTATATCTCGACTATGCGGCCCCTGGGCACCCCTCCGATGCCGAGGGCAAGGTCGAGCGAGAGGGAGCCTGTCGGGATGGCCTCGACGTTCAGCGCGGGGCTGTCCCCAAGGCGCATGACCGCGCCCTTCCCGTAGTTTTTCTCAATATTAGCAAGAGCGGTCTCCAACGCCTTCTTCTTGTCCGAGGCGGGCGCCGCAGGCTCAATCGTCGGTTTTCTCTTATCTGCCATATTCAACACACTCCTATGTTATTTTTAGACCGCTCTTCCCACAACCACTCGTTCTATGCCCTGTGTGTCCTTTACGGTCCTGTAATACATAAAGCCGCCGTCCGTGATTATGTCCCTTACATCCTGCGCCTGGCCTATGCCGCATTCGACGGCGAGATAGCCTCCCGGCTTTAGTGCCTTGCGCCAGGCGTCCGCGATGCAGCGGTAAAAGTCAAGCCCGTCCGCTCCCCCGTCCAGCGCCTCGATGGGCTCGTAATCCTTGACCGATGTGTCGAGCTTCTCGATATCCGCTGTCGGTATATAGGGCGGGTTGCAGACTATCATGTCGAAGCTGCCCAGGAGCATTGGCGGGGTCTCCTTTACGTCGGCCCGCACGCAGGTCACGCGCTGGGTCAGGTTGTTCTTGATTATATTGAGCCTGCAAACCCTCAGCGCCTCGGGCGAGATGTCCGCAAGGACAACCCTCGCGCCCGGCAGCGAGTAGGCAAGCGCAAGCCCGATGCAGCCGCTGCCCGCGCAAAGGTCGAGTATCCGAAGGTCCTCCCGCCCTTTCATGATTTCCAGGGCGGTGTCAACCAGCACTTCGGAGTCGGAGCGCGGTATGAGCACGCCGTTTGTGATTGTGAGCGGCAGGCCGTAGAACTCCCATTCGCCGGTTATGTAGGCGACAGGTTCGCCCTCGAGTCTCCTCTCAATCAGCTTTTGGACCTTCTCCTCGTACTCCGAAGAAACATACAGGCGGGCATCGCGGATAAACTCCTCGCGCGTCTTGCCCGCGGCTGTCGCAAGTATGATTCTCGCCTCAAGGCTGTACTCGCTTATCCCGGCAGCTTTAAAGCGCCTTCTAGCTTCCAGATACAGGTCATTGTAAGTCTTGGGCACGAAACCACACCCCCGCCTCGTTATATCACCATGCATCCAGGCCCTTTTCCTCAGGTATCACCGCGGTCAGGGCCGCTATGGCGACCTCAATCATCGAGTCGTCCGGCTCGAATACCGTAAGATGCTGCAGTGCCTTCCCGGGCGCGGAGAGTATCGCCGAAAGCCAGTTGTCATGACGGCCCGTCCACCGGCTAATCTCATAGCTGATGCCGACTATGACCGGCAAAACCAGGATGCGAAGCCCCATTCTGACAAAGGGGTTTGACCATCTGAACAGCGAGAACACCAGAATGCTCACAATCATAACGATAAAAAGAAAGCTGGTGCCGCATCTCGGGTGGTTTCTCGGCTGGACGCGCACGTTCTCGACCGTCAGCGGCAGGTTCTTTTCGTAGCAGAAAATCGATTTGTGCTCCGCGCCGTGGTATTCGAACACGCGGCGAATATCGCCGACCTTTGACATCAGATAGATGTAGATGAGAAATATTGCTATCCTGATAATTCCCTCTACAAGGCTTTTTAAAAAGCCCGAACCGGTAAGCGGGGTAAAGAGGCCTGCAAGCAGCGTGGGGAGAATTATGAAAAGCCCCACCGCAAAGACTATGCCGAGCACCACGGCGACTGCCACTATCGCCTTCTGCGCCTTCTCGGCGCCGAGCTTCTTCTCAATCCAGAGGTCGAGCTTGTCCGGCTCGTAAGTCTCGCCGCCGGCCTGCTCGGCCGAGAACATCAGCGCCCTGACTCCCCTCACCATGCTGTCAATAAAGTTGACGGTGCCCCGTATAAAGGGCAGCTTAAGTATCGGGTAGCGGTCGCCGATGAGATTCAGCTCCTCTTCCTGAACTATCAGGCCCTCCGGCGTGCGCACGGCAACGGCCTGCTTCTTCGGCCCGCGCATAAGTATGCCCTCAATCAGGGCCTGTCCGCCTATGCTTGTGCGGTAACTGCAAGGTTCTTTTTTCTTCATGCCCTCTCCAATCAGCCTAAATCGAAAGGCAAAGGATTAAATAGTGTCCGCGGCTCCCAAAATTAAGAGCGCGAAATTCATTGTTCCTCTCCTAAATGGAGGAAAGAAAGCAAATATTTTGCAGCGCCCCTCGGGCAAGTTATATAAAAGCGAATCGAAGTTCACCAAGCAACTATTGCGTACATTATAGCACAAGCCACAAAAACTGTGTAGTCCTTTTGGCTGAATAAATTAAGGCCCGTTTACTAAAATTAGACTTGCAAAGCCGGTCCCCATAATGTATAATTCTCTTTGCTCCGGCACGCCGGTGTGATGGAATTGGCAGACGTGCGGGACTCAAAATCCCGTGGTAGCAATACCGTACCGGTTCGACCCCGGTCACCGGCACCAAAACGGACACAAGTCGTTACGACGACTGGTGTCCGCTTTCTTTTTGGAAAAGCTTTTCCTAAACAAAAGAGGCTCCGCAGCCCGGCCAAACGGCCGCCGCGGAGCCTTCATTTTTCTTTCGGCAGCTTTTAAAGAGAGCTTCGATTAGGGGTGCGCCCCTTTTAATGTTGCCTCGGCAGAGACGTCTTCGGACGAATCCTTCAGCTTCCTCAGGAAGGGAAGGAAAAGCAGCACCGCAACAATCATGGCTATGAAATCGGCAATAGGTGTCGCCCATATGATTCCGTAGACGCCCATGAGGGAATTTAACAAAAACATAAACGGTATATCCAGCGCGCCCCTTCTGCACAGGGACAGCACAAGCGGCTGCACCTTTTGGCCGGTGGCCTGGAATATCGTGGTGATAATCATCGTAACCGAAATGCACGGTCCGGTGATGCAGAGGATGCGCTGGAACCTTTGTCCGTACTGAACAGTGAGCGCATCGTCGATAAAGCTCTTTACAATCGGCTGCGCGCAGGTGAAAAGCAAGACTGTGCTGGCAATCGACACGGAAAGGCTAAGTATGAAGGTTGTTCTGATTGCGTTCTTCATTCTCCGGTGGTTCCCTGAAGCGTAGTTATATCCAATCAGCGGAACCACGCCCTGGGACATGCCGATCGCAACAGCGAATATAAGCATATCAATCTTTTTCGCTATGCCGACTCCGGCGATTGCCTCATTGCTGTATGTGGACATGAACTTATTGAGCGTGACGCTTGAAAAGGTGGCCAGCAGGCTCATAACCGCGCTTGGAAGTCCTGTGAGCAGGACCTCGGACGGAATATGTTCGGAGAGCGTGTAGTATTTCGGGTTTAAAACAATCGTCGTATTCTCCTTCCTGCGGATTATAAGACGCAGGAAATACAGGGTCGAGACTGCGTTGGAAAGCATCGTCGCCAGGGCCGCGCCGGCAATCTGCATGCCCAGCACGGATATGAAGATGGGGTCCAGGATAATGTTCAGTATCGCCCCAATCATCATGCCAAAGCTGGCCTGTTTCGAGAAGCCCTCGGCCCTGACCAGGTGCGCAAATTCCGCGCTCAGAATAGTGGGAACCGCGCCGATGAAGACCGTCCAGAAAAGGTACTGGCTGCAGAATTTATATGTGCCTTCGTTCGCCCCGAAGGCCGGCAGCAGCACGGGCCGCAAAAAATAAATCGCGGTTCCGTAACAGAGCGCGACAAAAATGGATGTCCATATGCTGAAGGCCGCGGTATGCTTGGCTTTTTCACGGTCTCCAACTCCGAGGCTCCTTGATATCAGGCTGGCCCCGCCTATTCCGAAAAGATTGGCAAGTCCGGTGATAAAAATGAACATCGGCGCGCAGAGATTCGCCGCGGCCACCTGATTCGGGTCGCCGGTCTGCCCGACAAAGAAGATGTCGGCCATGTTGTATAAAACGTTAATCAGCTGGCTGATAACCGTAGGTATGACCAAAGTGAGAACGGCGATTCTCACCGGTTTGTTTTCAAACAGTTCTTTTTCCGTATTAATCTTACTATTACTCATGCTCTTTCGCCTCCAAATCTGCGAAGACTTTCCGCGATTAGTCGATATCACATAACTTTTGCCGCGCTCGACGGGAAAATGAAAAAGCTCCGTACTCCTCATGCGCGGCAAAACCGTAAACTGCACCTGCGCTTCCCTCAACGGCCTTTTTTCCTTTGCAACGGGCCGCCGGACGTCGATGCTCTCGAAATGGCTGTATAAAAAGGCGGGGCCGATATCCAAGAATTTTGCAGGCTCGTTTCCTTTTCCTCAATCAGCCGAAGGGCGGCGGTAGCCGCTTCCCTATCCGGTCTCCTGCGCGGCATTACCCCGCATGCTAAAAAATAACAATCTAATTAGCAACCTAATTAATATATCCTAATATTATCAGGTTTGTCAAGAGAATATCTTTTCTAAAAAAGAGAAAAGCCGGAGCGGTCAAGCTCCGACTTTCGAATATTTTTTGCGTAGACTAGCGCGATTCCGCCGTGCCTTCGGCGCTGCCTTCCGGCGGCGAAAATCTGCCGGAACAATATGCTTTCGGAACAAATATCCGCGATTATCTCCTTTTAAAATAGGCCCTTGCGGTCTCTATGTCCTTTTTAATCTGCGCCTTGAGCGCCTCTATGCTTTCAAACTTGCGCTCGGGCCTGAGCATCTTGTAAAACTCGACGCGCACCTGTTTCCCGTAAAGGTTTCCCGTATAGTCGAGGATATAGCTCTCCGCCGAGACCTTCGTGCTGCCGCCCAGAGTCGGGCGCACGCCGATGTTTGTGACGGCAAGGCGCATCCTCTTTTCGCCCTGGATGTGGACCTTCGTCGCGTAGACGCCGTAAGGGGGCACAATCACCCCTTCGGTAAAGCGCATGTTGATTGTCGGGAAACCCATCGAGGAGCCGAGCTTGTGCCCATGGCAGACTTTATCGGTGAGAACATGGGGGTGGCCCAGAAAGAGATTGGCGCGCTCGATATCGCCCGCGGCTATCAGCTCCCTTATATAGGTCGAGCTCACGGTTATGCCCTCGAGTTCGACCTTGGGTATTATCTCGCACTCGATACCCAGCTCACGGCTCTTTTTCACAAGGCAGTCTACGTTTCCTTCGCCCTTGTAGCCGAATGTGAAATCGTGCCCGGCCACAAAACCCGTGACGTTAAAATCGCTCACAACGCGCTCCAGGAACGCCTCCCAGTGCATGCGCATGACGCGCTCGTCGAAATGTATGAAGACAACCTCGTGCACTCCGAAAAGGCGGCCGATTATGTCCTTCCTGTCAAAGGGGGAATTTATCAGCGGCACGGGCTCGCCCCTCACGAAGGTGTCGGGGTGCTGGTCGAAGGTAAGCACGGAGGGCACCGCTCCCTGCCTTCTTGCCATCTCTTTGGCCTTCTGTATCAGGGCGGCGTGCCCTATGTGGATGCCGTCGAAAAAGCCAAGCGCCATCACTCTTTTGTTATCAGCCATATGCTCTTATTTCACCTCAAAAAAGCTTTTGATTGCCGAAAACAGTCCTCTTGGAGAAACATCTCCTACAGCGAGAAATTCCCCGCCGGAGCCGTAGACCCTGTAAGTGCCGGCGGGCCTGTCCTTTACCTCGAAATCGGACCCGTTGCGGCACTTTTTCTCCTGAGCGGGGTTTAGATAAATCGCGGGATGTTCCGCAAAAAGACTATCGACAGGCTTCAAAAGCTCGCCCGCCCGGCCTTCGGCCGCCGCCTTCTCCACCGCTTCAATCGTAAGCGCCTCAGCCTCCGTGAAACCGCCCGCCCTGGTGCGCCTGAGCCCGGAGAGCACGCCGCCGCAGCCCAAGGCTTCCCCGATATCGGCGCAGAGGCTGCGCACATAGGTGCCCTTGGAGCAGACTATGCGCAGAATGAAATCCCCGTCCTTCCGTCCCACAAGCTCAAGCCTATGTATGACTATGTTCCGGGGTCTGCGCTCAATCTCCACGCCCTTTCTTGCAAGCTCATAGAGCTTCCTGCCCCCGACCTTGACCGCCGAGTACATAGGCGGAAGCTGCGAGATGGGCCCTGTAAAGCGCGCAAGGACTTCAGCAAGCTCGCTTTCGCTCACGTTCTGCTCGCATCTTGAGAGCACCGTGCCCGTTATATCCTGCGTATCGGTGGACAGGCCGAGCCTCAGGTGCGCCAGATACTCCTTGTCCGCGTTCTCGACAAACTCGAGCGCCCTCGTTGCCCGGCCGACAAAGACGGGCAGAACGCCCGTCGCCATCGGGTCGAGCGTCCCGCCGTGCCCTATTTTCTTTTCACCAAGCACGCGCCTGAGCCGTGCCACCACGTCGTGAGAGGTCCAGCCCTGAGGCTTGTCTATTACGAGTATACCGGTCATTTCCACACCTTGTCTACGGCAGCTAGTATTTTCTCCTTTGCCTCCCAGACTCCGCAGTTCAAGCTCACGCCGGCGGCCATTGCGTGCCCGCCGCCGCCGAGCTCGGCGCAGATTGCGCCCGCGTCCACAAGCTTGTTGGTGCGGACCGAGACCTTGGAGGTCCCGTCCTCAAGCTCGCGTATGGTTATACTCACGACCACGCCCTCAATCTGGCCGTGTATGGCTGCTATATCCTCAAGGTCGTCCTCGTCCGCCCCCGCCCTTTCTATCATCTCGCGGGTGACGACGACCGTTGCTATCTGCGAATCCCTGGTAAACTCTATATTGTTGAGCATTTCGGACTCAATCAGCACCCGGCCCCTGGTCTTTGTGCGGAAGAGCTTCTTGTTTATCTCCGTCCCGGGGGCTCCGGCGTCTATGAGGGCCGCGGCGATGCGGTGCGTGTCCGCGGTCGTGTTCCCGTACCTGAAGCAGCCCGTATCGGTTGTAAGCGCGATGAACAGGAGCTTTGCCGTCTCGGGGCCGACCTTGCCGTTTAAGTCCATCGCGACCCTGTAAACAATCTCGCCGCAGGCCGCGCAGGAGGCGTCCACGAGGCTGTTTTTCGCAAACCACGAGTTCGATGGGTGGTGGTCGATGGCAAGGTCCACCCTGCCCTTATATACTTCGGCATTGACCGGAAAGAGATTCTCCGTTGCGATGTCCGTGCTTATAACATAATCCGGGCGGAAATCCTCGGACCAGTACGGCGCGAGGTATGCCTCATATCTCCTTGTAGTCTGCTTGTTGCGCAGAACATAGGCGGTTTTGCCGGCCTCGCGCAGGGCGCTGCAGAGCCCCGCCGCGCTCCCGAGAGTGTCTCCGTCCGGACGCAAATGCGTGAGAATCAGAAAATTGTCGCGCTCCGAGAGCCACTTTGCGGCCTCAGCCGAGCTCATCATCCTTGCCTGTTCCATCGTCTTGTCCATCTGCGCTTCCCTCCTTGTCTGGAATATCCAGGCTGTCCAATAATCTCGAAATGTGCACCCCGCGTTCAATGGACTTGTCTATCTTAAACTGGAGCTCCGGGGTGTAGCGCAGATTCAGTACAGAGCCGAGTTCCCTTCTAAGATAGCCGGAAGCCGACTTAAGCCCCTTCAACAGCTCCTTTTCATCGCTAACGTCAAGCGCACTTATATAAATTTGCGCATACCGGAGGTCCGGGCTCGTTACCACGTCCGTTATGCTGAGCATCCCCTGCTTCAGCCTCGGGTCCTTCACATTTCTGAGAAGTTCCGAGAGCACGCGCTGGATGTCGTCGTTGATGCGTTCAATCCTGTTTTTTGACATCTATATCCCTCCCATGACGCTCTAAATGCCCCCGAAGCGCCTGTTCCGCCTGCTGTATGCCTCGATGGCGCGGTCAAGCTCGGCCTCGGTGAAATCAGGCCAGAGCACATCGGTGAAATACAGCTCCGAATAGGCCGACTGCCAGATAAGAAAATTGGACAGCCTAAGCTCGCCGCTCGGCCTAATTATAAGGTCGGGGTCGGGAATACCCGCGGAATAAAGGTAGTTGCCGAAACTCTCCTCGTCGATGTCGCCTACAAGGCCGTTTTTATAATCCTGAGCGTATTTTCTCACGGCGCGCACGATTTCATCCCTGCCGCCGTAATTCAGGCAGAGGTTCACCTGAAAACCCTTAAGCTTTTCCGATATTTCGGTCGCATGCGCTGCAAGCTCGCGCAGCTTCGGGGACAGCGGCTCCAGATTGCCCATGATGTGGAGGCGGATTTGCTCCTTTTCCATCTTCTCGATGGACTCGAGAAGATATTTTTCGAGGAGGGCCATTATGGAGGCCACCTCCTCGGGCGGGCGCTTCCAGTTCTCCGTAGAGAAGGCGTAGACCGTGAGGTATTCAAGGCCGATATTCTTGCAATAGGTCGCAATTCTCCTGAACGTTTCGGCGCCTACCGAGTGGCCGGCCGTTCTCGGCAGCCCGCGCTTCTGGGCCCACCTGCCGTTGCCGTCCATTATTATCGCAATATGGCGGGGAACACGGAGCTCCTCCGCTCTCCCCGCCTTCTTTTTGAACAGTCTCATTCAAACACTCCAGTTAAGTGTTTAATCAAAGCTCGAAAAGCTCCTTTTCCTTCTTGCTGGTCAGGTTGTCGATTTCCTTGATAAAGTCGTCAGTCATCTTCTGGAGGTCCTTTTCGCAGTTCTTAAGGTCGTCCTCGGTTATCTCGGACCTCTTCTTCATGTTCTTGAAGTCCTCGAGGGCTGCTCTTCTTATGTTGCGGATGGCCACTCTGCCTTCCTCGGCATATTTATGGACAAGTTTTACGAGTTCCTTTCTGCGCTCCTCGGTAAGCTGCGGGAAGACAAGACGGATTAGCTTGCCGTCGTTTTGAGGGTTTATGCCGAGGTCGCTGGTCTGTATGGCCTTTTCTATAAGCTTCAGACAGGACGCATCCCAGGGCTGAATCGTGAGCGTCCTCGGGTCGGGAGAGGCTATAGACGCGACCTGGTTGATAGGTGTTTGAACGCCGTAGTATTCGATAGTGATTTTATCCAGAACAGCCGGATTTGCCCTGCCCGCGCGAACAGAGGCAAACTGCGAGAGCACTGCGTCTACCGTCTTCTTCATTTTTTCCTTATAAACTTCATAGTCTGAGCTCATATATTTACCTCCTTATATAAACTATTAGCAAAGCTGATTAAAGCCGTGTTACTTATTGCCTGACGACTGTACCTACCTTTTCTCCCATAACCGCACGGTAAATATTTTCAGGGTCCTTGAGGGCAAAAAGAATAATCGGAATGTCGTTGTCCATGGAAAGCGATGTAGCAGTCGAATCCATTACGGCAAGATGCTGGCAAAGCATCTGGTCATATGTTATGGAGTCGTACTTGACAGCCTTGGGATTGACATTCGGGTCGGTGTCGTACACTCCGTCGACATTCTTTGCGAGCAGTATAACGTCGGCTCCTATCTCCGCCGCGCGGAGCACCGCCGCGGTGTCGGTCGAGAAATAGGGGCAGCCCGTGCCGCAGGCGAAAATCACAACTCGACCGCGCTCTAAGTGCTTTATGGCCTTGAGCCTGATGTAAGGCTCGGCCACGGCCCTTATCTCAAGCGCGGTCTGCACTCTCACGGGAACGCCGTGATGCTCGAGCACGTCGGCTAAGGCAAGCGCGTTCATAACCGTCGCCATCATGCCCATATGGTCGGCCCTCGAACGCTCCATTTTGCCGCCGCCGTCCTTGACGCCGCGCCAGAAGTTGCCTCCGCCGACGACTATTCCCATCTGTACTCCAGCCTCAATACATTTCTTAAGCACGCGGCAGATATTTTCCATCACTTCAAAGTTCAGGCCGAATCTGTTATCCCCAGCCAAAGCCTCGCCGCTGAGCTTAAGAAGCACGCGCTTATATTGAGGTTTAGCTTTTTCCATCAGGAAAGCCCTCCCATTTGTTTTTATCTTTGATATTTTAATATATTTTTAAGCAATTGAAAAGAGTATTTGCAGAATTTCTGAATTTATATGACAAAACGCAGGAAGGCAAAGCGCCTTCCTGCGTGTGTTGTTATTACTGTTATTGGACTTTTCGCGGAAGCTCACTCCGTCGGGATTAAAAGGCATACCAGTGCTTAAGCCTTACTTTATCATATTTGCAACTTCATCCGCGAAGTTGTCGGCCTTCTTCTCTATGCCCTCGCCCTTCTCGAAACGGACGAACTTGTTCAGGGTAATCGTGCCGCCGAGCTCCTTGGCGACACTCGCTATATGCTGCTCGACCGTCACGGAGTCGTCCTTTACGAAATCCTGCTGCATGAGGCAGTTGTCCTTAAAGAACTTGGAAAGGCGGCCCATAACCATCTTCTCGATGATGTTGTCGGGCTTGTTTGCGTTCTTCGGGTCGTTCTTCGCCTGAACCGTGAGGATCTCTTTCTCCTTCTTGAGAGTCGCCTCTTCGACATTGCTCTTGTCAAGATAGGTGGGATTCAGCGCGGCTATCTGCATTGCAATGTCCTTGCCGAGCTCGACGACCTTGTCCTCGAGGCCAGAGGATACGCCGAGGTTTACAAGAACGGCAATCTTTCCGCCCATGTGCACATAGGCCACGGAAACGCCCTCGTCAAACCTTGCAAAACGGCGGACCTTGATGTTCTCGCCTATCACGAGGACCATCTCCTGCTGCTGCTGGGCGACGGTCTTGTCGGTATCGAGGTACTGCGCTTCCATAAGGGCGTCCAAATCCTTCGGGTTAACCTTGGCTATCGTCTCGGCAATGCCCTTTACGAAATTAATGAACTTCTCGTTCTTCGCAACGAAGTCGGTCTCGGAGTTGACCTCGACTATTACTCCTACGTTGCCGAAGACTTCTGCATAGGCCATGCCGTCAGCGGCTATGCGCGAGGCCTTCTTCTGAGAGGCGGCAAGGCCCTTTTCGCGAAGCCACTCTATCGCCTTATCCATGTCTCCGTCGGAGGCTTCGAGCGCCTTCTTGCAATCCATCATGCCGACTCCGGTCATCTCGCGCAGCTTCTGCACATCCTTAGCTGTAAATGCCATTATATTTTCCTCCTATCGGTTATCATCCGTATAGATTACTCCGCGTCTCCCTGCTCCTCGGTCTCCGCTTCCTCCTGAGCCTCTTCCGCCTCGGCCTTCTCAGCTTCCGCAGCCGGCTCTTCGGCGTGGGCCGCCAGAGCGTCCTCGCCCTGTCTGCCCTCGATAACCGCGTTGGCTATGGTTTGGGCTATGAGCTTAATCGCGCGGATAGCGTCGTCGTTGCCGGGGATAATGTAGTCTATCTCATCGGGGTCGCAGTTGGTGTCGACGATGGCGACAATGGGAATGCCGAGCTTCCTCGCCTCGGCTATCGCGATTCTCTCCTTGCGCGGGTCGATGATGAAGAGAGCGCCGGGGAGCTTTTTCATGTCCTTGACGCCGCCGAGATACTTTTCAAGCTTCTCTATCTCGTTCGTGAGCTTGATAACTTCCTTCTTCGGAAGCAGGTCGAAGGTGCCGTCCTCCTGCATCCTGCGCAGCTGGGCAAGACGGTCGATTCTCGTTCTCATGGTTTTGAAGTTTGTCAGCATGCCGCCGAGCCAGCGGGCGTTGACATAGAACATTCCTGCGCGCTCGGCTTCCTCGCGGATGGCTTCCTGAGCCTGCTTCTTTGTGCCGACGAAGAGGATGCTCTCTCCGCTCTCGGCCAAGCTGCGGACGAAGTTGTAAGCTTCCTCAAGCTTCTTTACCGTCTTCTGAAGGTCGATGATGTAAATGCCGTTGCGCTCCATATAGATATAGGGAGCCATCTTGGGGTTCCATCTTCTCGTCTGATGGCCAAAGTGAACACCGGCCTCCAAAAGCTGCTTCATTGATACTACGTTTGCCATAAACTTATCTTTCCTCCTTTTTAGTTATTACCCTCCGGGAACTTCATCCTCAAAGCCAACCTTTCGGCACACGGCTTTTTGTCCGCTTCCCGTGTGTAATGCCATGGTATTTTAGCACATAGACCGCTATATTGCAAGATTTTTTTACAAGTATTCCCCAGTTTTTGATATTTTATATTATCTATTAATGTATTTACAACCAGTCCCCCTTGTCTCTGCGCGGCTTTTTGTGCTCTCCCTTGAGTTCAACCAGAATTGTGTCCTCTCCTACACGGACGATGCAGTCCCAGGGAATCACAAAGTCGAAATCACGGCCGAAAAAACCCAGGTACCTGCATGGGCCCGGAACAATTATCGCCGCTATCCTGCCGCAGGGCAGCTCAACCAGCACGTCCTCGACAAAGCCCAGCCGGTTCCCGTCGCAGACATTTATTACGTCCTTGCACCTCAGGTCTGCAATTTTGCACTGATGCATATTATCCCCCCTGAACTTAAAGCCGGCTCCTGCCGGCTCTTTAATTATATTTCTACGGGGGGTTGTACTATGACGGCAAAGCACGGGCGGCTTCGTTTTATAATAACATTTTATAATATGCCCAATACAGTATGAGATTTCGCTAATCCTATCCCCCCGGACTTCCTGAGCTCTTCTCAGAGTAAAAAATTTAGATTTTGGCGGGACAATAACGCCCTGCTTGTCTTAAATAGCTCAGGGGGACAACAGATTTTTCATCGTTTTTCCAGCTATGAAAAAAGGCGGAAACTGCACAAAACTATACAAAGAAACGTTTTTCGGGCTTTTTTCCCATTTTCTGATTGTGAGAGTTTACAAAACCATTCAGGAAGAGGATGCCATAATTCTTTTCGATAAGATTATACAAAACACCGATAACATTGTACAAAAACTTTATGCAATGTTCTGTTATAATACCCTTGCGGGGGGATATTCTCCGTAGTATATTATATTATATATCATATATTATATATTATATATGATATAAGATTTAGCTTACCTCAAACCCTTACCATTCCATCATTTTCGCCCTTTTTTAATATTTTCGCCCTTGCGCAGAGAGGAGAGTAAATCGGAAAAACCGATACAAAGAGAGTCGTATGAGTACATTTACATCGATAGAGCAAATGGAACAGAACACACAACTTCTGAGAGAAATGGCCGTAAAGGCCGGAGCCGAGACCTGGGAGGACAGAAAGAAGAACCAGACCCCCCAGTGTAAGTTCGGCGAGGACGGCATATGCTGCCGTATCTGCTCAATGGGGCCCTGCCGCATTACGCCCAAGGCCTCCAGAGGTATCTGCGGCGCCGATGCGCACGCTATAGCCGCGAGGAACTATCTTCGCTTTATAGCGGGCGGCACCGCTGCGCACTCAGACCACGGCCGTGAGATAGCGCACGTCCTGCATGTTTCCTCAAAAGATGGGAACTATGTCATCAGGGACGAGCAGAAGCTGCTTAATCTCGCCAAGGAGTGGGGCGTAGCCACCGAGGGCAGAGACATTTATGACATCGCCCACGAGGTCGCAGAAATAGGCCTCATGGAATACGGAAAGCCCTTCGGCACTCTTCGCTTCCTCAAGAGAGCGCCCGAAGAGCGCCAGAAGCTCTGGGAAGAGCTTGAGATCGCACCCCGCGCCATCGACCGCGAGATAGCCACAGTCATGCATATGACCACAATGGGCTGCACCGCCGATCCTGAGGCTCTGGTGCTGCAGGGCCTGCGCACCGGCCTGAGCGACGGCTGGGGCGGCTCGATGATGGGAACGGAGTTCTCGGACATACTCTTCGGAACTCCGACTCCGAAGGAGACCGAGGCCGACCTCGGCGTCATCGAGAAGGATATGGTCAACATCGTGATTCACGGACACGACCCGGCCATGTCCGAGATGATTGTCGCAGCCTCCAACCAGTCCGACCTTATCGAATACGCCAAGGCAAACGGAGCCCGCGGCATTAACGTCGTAGGACTCTGCTGCACCGGTAATGAAATCACGATGCGCCATGGCGTTAGGATTGCGGGCAACTTCCTCCAGCAGGAAGGCGCCATCCTGACCGGAGCCGTCGAGCTTATAGTCGTCGACGTCCAGTGCATCTTCCCCGCTCTTGGGCCTCTGAGCAAGTGCTTCCACACCAAGTTTATCACCACTTCGGAGAAAACGAGGATTCCCGACTCGGAGTTCATCAGGTTTGAGCCCATCAGAGCTATGGAGCAGGCCCGCGAAGTCGTCAAGATGGCGATTGACAATTTCAAGAACAGAGGAAACAACATCTGCATCCCGCAGACCAAGCAGAAGGCCATCGTGGGCTACTCCTGCGAGGCTATAATAAAGCGCCTCGACACCGTCACAAACTCCCACGTCGACGAGCTTGGAACCTACAAGCCGCTGGTCGAGTGCCTCGAGTCCGGCGTTCTGCGCGGCGCCGTTGGAATCGTCGGCTGCAACAACCCGAAGGTAAGGCCCGACTACTCGCACATTGAAATAATAAAGGAACTGCTCCGCAACGACATTATCGTCGTCGCAACCGGCTGCTCTGCCCAGGCTGCCGCCAAGGCCGGCCTCATGCAGAAGGAAGCCAAGGAACTCTGCGGCGCCGGTCTCAAGAGAGTCTGCGAGCTTGCCGGCATCCCGCCCGTGCTCCACATGGGCTCCTGCGTCGACATCAGCCGCATACTCATGCTCGTAACCGGCATCTCCAAGGCCTGGAACGTGGATATTCCGAAGCTTCCGATAGTCGGCTGCGCCCCCGAGTGGATGAGTGAAAAGGCGGTCGCCATCGCAAACTATGTAGTAGCCACAGGTATCGATACATACCTCGGCATCGAGCCGCAGGTCAAGGGTTCCTCGCAGATGATGGAGCTCATCACAGAAGGCACGAGAAAGATGGTCGGCGCCGGTTTCATCATCAACACCGACCCGCACAAACTCGTAAGCAGCATTATCGAGGGCATAGAGGCAAAGAGAGCGGCTCTCGGTATCTGAGAGAGGCATTGAAATGAAAATCGCAGTAACGGGCAAGGGCGGAGTTGGAAAAACCACCTTCTCCGCCATACTGGCAAGGCTATATGCCGAAGAAAACAGGAAGGTTCTCGCCGCGGACGTGGACCCGGACGCGAACCTGGGTCTCGCGCTCGGCTTCACCGAGTCCGAGCTTGCCGAGATAACGCCGATTTCCGAGATGCGCGCACTAATCAGCGAGCGCACCGGAGCCTCTCAGGACAATTTCGGCAAATTCTTCAAGCTCAATCCGCGCGTTGACGACATCCCCAAGCGTTTTGCAAAAGAGAAAAACGGCGTCAGGCTGCTTGTTCTGGGCACCGTCGAAGTAGCCGGTTCCGGCTGCGTATGCCCCGAGCACGTCATGCTCAAGTCCATCATTTCCAACCTTATCATAGGCGACGAGGACGTCGTAATCATGGATATGGAAGCGGGGCTTGAACATCTCGGCCGCGGAACCGCAGGCTGCATGGACAACTTCATAGTGGTCGTCGAGCCAGGGGCCAGAAGCATTCAGACCTACCGCAAGGTAAAAGAGCTTGCAACGCAGCTCGGCGTAAAAAACGTCAAGGTAGTCGCAAACAAGATAAGAACCTCCGAAGACGAGGCTTTTATCCTTGAAAACGTGCCCGAAGCGGATTTCTTAGGTTTCATACACTACAATCCAGACGTTGCCCAGGCCGACAGGCTGGGGCGCTCACCATATGATTACTCCCCCTCCGCAGTGGAGGAGATAAGAGCGATCAAGCAGAAGCTTGACGGCGTAACTAAATGACCGGAGGGTTTATAGATGACACTTTTTGACAGAGTATTCCGCGGCTCCGACGAGATGTACGAGCTTGCGGTGAAAGTAACCAAAGAGGCGCTTGAAAAATACGGCGCCGATAAGAAGGTCTCCTTCCCCGAGACCGCATACGGCCTCCCCTGCCTTTATGCGTTTACCGCCAAGAAGATTGGCACTCTGGGCGAGCTTTCGGCAGCCCTTGACGATATAAAGGCCATGATGACCCGCGAGCGCCGCACGAAGGACATTTTCTCCACAGGTATTGCGACGGCTCTTTCCGCCGAGGTCATCGAGGCTGTTAAGTACGTAAACGAAGAAACTCCCTACACCGGAGTCTACCACGGCCACCTTTCCGACGCCGAGATTCGTGAGCTCGGCGTTCCCCTCGTAACGAAGGATATCCCCGGCGCGGCCGTCATCATAGGCTCCGCCCCCTCGGACGAGGAAGCCGCTACGATTATCAAGGACTACCAGTCGAAGGGCATCATAGTCTTCCTTGTCGGCGGCATCATCCAGCAGGCAGTCAGGGCCGGGGTCAACATGAACTTCAAGGTCCGCATAATCCCGCTCGGCGACGACCTGCCGTCCGTGGCCCACGCAATCTCCGTCACCCTGCGCGCCGCAATAATTTTCGGTAACATTCCCGCCGGCGACTACGACGGAATGTGCAAATACACATTCGAGCGTATGTTCGCCTTTGTCAACGCCTACGCGCCGGTCGACGACATGACCGTCGCCTGCGGCGCCGGAGCCATAGCTCTCGGCTTCCCCGTAATCACCAACGAGACCAAGAACATTTGGCGCGTGCCCAAGAGCCTCATCGTTCAGGAGAAGACCGAGGAATTCGTCGAGACCTCCCTTGAGGCCAGAGACATCAAGATTAAGATTACCAAGGTCGACGTGCCGCTGTGCCTTGCACACGCCTTTGAAGGCGAAATCATACGCCGCGGCGACATGCAGATTCAGATTGACGGCTCCAGGCACGACTGCTTCGAGCTCTGCATTGCCAAGGATCTCACCGAGATTGAGGACCACAAGATTGTCGTCGACGGTCCTGACTTTGACGAGATTCCCGAGGGCGGCGATATGAATATGGGCATCATAGTCGAAGTCGCCGGCAAGAACATGCAGTCCGATTTCGAGCCCGTATTCGAGCGTAAGTTCCATAACTACATAAACTGCCTCGAGGGCGTAATGCATACCGGCCAGAGAGACATGATTCGCATCCGCGTCAGCAAGGCCGCTTACGCAAAGGGCTTCAGGGCCAAGCACATCGGCGAGGTCCTCTACGCGAAACTCAAGAGCGATTTTGAGAACGTCATCGACAAGTGCCAGGTCACCATCGTCACCGACCCTGAGAAATGTAAGGAGCTTCGCTTCAGCCTCGCAAACGCCGCTTACGACAAGCGCGACGAGCGCCTGAAGTCCCTCACCGACGAGAACGTCGACAAGTTCTACTCCTGCATACTTTGCCAGTCCTTCTCCCCCTCCCACGTCTGCATCGTCACCCCCGAGCGTCTCGGTCTCTGCGGCGCCGTCTCCTGGCTCGACGCCAAGGCGACCAACGAGCTCGACCCGAACGGCCCCTGCCGTGTCGTCGGCAAGAACGGCCTGATTGACGAGTGCGTCGGCAAGTGGGAAGATGTCAACGAGGCAGTCAGAGAGCTCTCGCACGGCGCTCTCAACTCCGTGTCCCTCTATTCAATAATGGACGACCCGATGACAAGCTGCGGCTGCTTCGAGTGTATCTGCGGCATAGAGCCCTTCTCCAACGGCGTAATCATAGTCAACCGCGAGTACGGCGGCATGACCCCGCTCGGCATGACCTTCGCCGAGATGGCCTCCATGACAGGCGGCGGTGTCCAGACACCCGGCTTCATGGGTCACGGCAAGCACTTCATTGGCTCCAAGAAGTTTATGAAGGCTGAGGGCGGCGTCGCCAGAATAGTCTGGATGCCCAAGATGCTCAAAGAGCAGGTTAAGACCAAGCTCAACGCGACCGCTAAAGAGCTCTACGGCATAGACGACTTCGTCGACATGATAGGCGACGAGAGCATAGCCGAGGACGCCGAGACACTCCTCAACTTCCTGACCGAGAAAGGTCACCCCGTGCTCGGCATGGAGCCCATGATGTAACCTCCAGCTTTCAACACTTATTCATATAGATTGGAAACTCCTTTCACCCGTGAAAAACCTCCCGCGCAAAGCGGGAGGTTTTTCTTTTCGCTTTAGCTATGTATCATTATGGCAAATGCCTTAGTACCTGATTTTCTCTAAGCACAATCTGAATCTTCTCCAGGCGCCTCAACTCTGAATAAAACTGCACTGCCGCAGGCAAAAAGCCCGCTGTCCGGCGCGGCAAAAGCCGGCGGCGGGCCTTCCATTTATGGTATTTATATCCTTTTTTCTATGTATAGCATTATTGCTTTACAAAATATCGACGGGCCTAATGCTTTATAATAAGGTATCTAGCCGAAAATTGTCGATATCTGTAATGTAATATTCCTTTACGCTATTTTCGCCCTGTTTTCGAGATTTTCCAGCGCTTTTACGGCAAATTTGCACTACTTAATTTCCATTCCAAACACCAAAGCCCGCCTGGACGACAGGCGGGCTCCATAATAATTTATGCAAGTTATATTTTATATTTATTCGTATGAATTTTTAGTCACAAACTCTTCTTTATATGATTAATCGCGTTTTTTTCGAGTCTTGAAACCTGCGCCTGACTGATTCCGACTTCGGCGGCGACTTCCATCTGGGTCTTGCCCTCGTAGAACCTGAGCGCGAGTATGCGCTTTTCGCGCTCGCTGAGCTTGCTTATCGCCTCGTTCAGCGCCAGGCGCTCAAGCCAGCTTGAGTCGGTGTTCTTTGTATCGCTCACCTGGTCCATTACGCAGACGGTGTCCCCGCCGTCGTTGAACATGGGCTCGTAGAGCGAGATGGGGTCCATTATCGCGTCCATCGAAAATACGACTTCCTCTCTTTTAATTCCCATCTCCTTTGCTATTTCTTCAACCGAGGGTTCGCGCTGGAGCTCGTTCGTCAGCCTTTCTTTTACCTGAAGCACCCTGTAAGCCATGTCCCGCATGCTGCGGCTGACCCTTATGCTGTTGTTGTCGCGCAGGTAGCGGCGTATTTCGCCGATTATCATCGGCACGCCGTATGTGGAAAAGCGTACGTTCTGGTTCATGTCGAAGTTGTCGATTGCCTTAATCAGCCCTATGCAGCCGACCTGAAAAAGGTCGTCGGCATTCTCTCCCCTGCCGGCAAATTTCTGGATAACCGACAGTACCAATCGCAGATTTCCCGCTATCAGCTCTTCCCTTGCCTTCTTATCACCCGCTTTATAACGTTTCAAAAGCTCCATTATCTCGCTGTTCTTCAGTACCTTGAGTTTTGCCGTGCTCATTCCGCTAAGTTCGACCTTGCCCTGCATTGCAAAACCTCCCTCGAAAGCTGACTGAATGTCAGTATTTCCCGAGGGAGGTCTTTTAATACGGCCATATTTTAATAAGCGAGGGTTTACATGGCATCATATTTGAGCATCTCGCGCTTTAAACGCATTATTATTCGCTTTTCAAGCCGCGATATGTAGGACTGCGATATGCCCATGAGGTCCGCGACCTCTTTTTGTGTCAGTTCCTTTGTCCCGCCGAGACCGAAGCGCATTACGATAATGTTTTTCTCGCGCTCCGAGAGTTTCGCAAGCGCCTGCATAAGCAGCGCCTTATCGACATCGTCCTCGAGCGGGCGCATAATCATGTCGCTGTCCGTGCCGAGGATGTCCGACAAAAGCAGCTCGTTGCCGTCCCAGTCGGTGTTGAGCGGCTCGTCGAAGGAGACCTCCGTCTTCTGATTGTTCGTCTTGCGCAGGTACATGAGTATCTCGTTTTCAATGCAGCGCGAGGCGTAGGTCGCAAGCTTAATATTCTTGTCGTTGTCGTAGGTGTTGATTGCCTTTATAAGTCCTATCGTGCCAATCGAAATTAAATCCTCGATGTTTATGCCGGTGTTCTCAAACCTGCGCGAAATGTAAACGACGAGCCTGAGATTGCGCTCGATTAGCGTCTGCTTTGCGCTCTGGTCGCCCTCCGAGAGCTTCTGCAGCAGCTCCGCCTCCTCGTCCTTGTCGAGCGGCGGGGGCAGGGTGTCGCTCCCGCCGATGTACATCACGACATCCGGCAGACTCAGGCCCAGCCTAGCCAGAAGCCGCTCCACAAATTCCCTTATTTTCCTCATGCCCGCACCTCCATGAATTCTCCGCCGACTATAGCCGAATACAGGCCGCCCTCCGACAGCCTTGTCGGCGATATTGCAACCAGCATGCCTGGTTCAACCTTGCCGTTTACGCTCACGCTCTCCGGCTTAAACGCGAGCAGCAGCCCCCTTTTCAGCCCCACCGCGCTGTATGGAATGAGGCGGAAGGCTATATCGCAGTCCGAGAGCCTTTCGAGCATCTGCGCGGGGCTCTGCTCCGAGTGCAGAATATCGAGCACTTTCGGGCCAAATAGCGGCGCTAATGCGTCCGCCTCCGCTATCAGCACCTTGCCGCCTCCTATCGGGTCCGTGAGCGAGTTTCCGGTGTCGATAAGCGAAACAAACTCGGTCTTTTTACCCGCGTTCTTTACAACGATTTTTGCAAAGCCGCCCGGGCGGCGCCTGCCCAGCTTTTTAAATATCAGGGCGGTCGCCGCGTAGGAGACGGCGAAAGAAGGAAGCAGTACCTTAAGCGAGACTGGAACTAGCGCCTCGCTCGCATCCCCGCCTCCAATCAGCGAAACCGCAAGCACTATGCCGCCGAAGGCCGCCGATACCGCGAAAAAAATCAGCGTGATGCGCAGCAGCCCGCGTTCACGACCGAAGCAGACAAGGAGCATCAAAACGGCGGCGCCGAGTTTGAACCAAACGCTGTACAAGGGCGGCTGTGCCATCAGCGCCGCGGCGACCGCGTAAGCCCCGCCGAGCGCCGCTCCCAGAAATATTCTCAGACGCTTTATGTACACGGCGGCTATTTTTGCGGTCGCTAGCAGAATCAGATAGTTCACCGCAAGGTTGAGCAGGAATAGTACGTCAACGTAGATTACCCGCACCTATACAGCCACCCCTTTCGTGCAAGGCAAAAGGCCATGGAAAACGCTCTTTCCGCTGCCCTCGTTCGGAAATTTTCAAGGGGCGCGTCCCGATTGTTTCGGGCCGTGACCCTGTCCGTAGTCAATTATATTTCCCTTCTGCAAGCGAAAACGGTCACAATATAGCCCCGGGGGAAATTAAAAATCCGCGTCCCTTCGGGGCGCGGATTTTTTTACGATATTACTTTGCCGTCTCTTTCTATCTTCTTTATGTTCTTTTCCACCTTCGAGCGAGGGAGCATAACCAGGTGGCCGCAGCCGTCGCAGCGCATCTTAAAGTCCATGCCTATTCGCGTCACGACCCAGGTAAAGGAGCCGCAGGGGTGCGGCTTTTTCATTGTAAGCCTGTCGTTGATTCTTATGTCCATAAGCATCCTCCCCCTATCCTTTCACAGGAGCAAATGACAGCATTTTTTTAATCGAAAGTTTTCAATTCGAGCCTATCAATTTCTATGAAAGAAACGAGCTTCCCCGCCCGTTCAGACGCCATCATATATTTCTATTTTCATGGGCATAATACAGCTATAAAAAAATCAACCGGAGGTAAACCATGAGCATACAGATACAGGCTCATTTCGAAAACGAGGAACTTGCAAATCTCGCTGTAAACAGGCTGCGGCAAAGCGGCATGGTATTCGAGATTCTGGACCTCAAGCCCGTGGCCGCAAGATGGAAGGCCGACCCTGAAACCGAGAGATTCAGCCCCACAGCCACCTTTTCCAAGCCTCCCGAGGGCTTCGTCACCAGCTATCCCACCGGGATGCCCTTCCAGCACATCTGCGCGAGGGCCTTTATGGCCACAAACGGCCCGAAGCCCATGAAAGCCAGAAGCGCGAACGAAACCCTGCTTTGCATCAAAGTCAGCGAGAAAAACTTCGGCAACGCCGAGAGGATTATACGCCAGACGCAGGGCTACGGAATCAAGGTCCTACCCTGAGCCCTTAATCGCGTCCCAATAGGCCTTCGCCGCCTGCTCGGTCTTGTTGTCGCCGTACTCGTAGTAGCGCACGTTCTTCAGGTCGTCGGGCAGGTACTGCTGGCGCACGTAGTGGTTCGGGTAGTTGTGGGCGTACTTGTATTTCTCGACCGATTTGACATCGGCGCCGTCGGCATGCACGTTTTTAAGGTGCCTCGGTATTTCGCCGCCCTTGCCCGCCCTGACGTCGGCAAGCGCGGCGTGAATCGCGGTGGTGCCGCTGTTTGATTTCGGCGATGTCGAAAGCAGTATCGCGGCGTCGGCGAGGGGCAGGCAGGCCTCGGGCAGCCCGAGCTGCAGCGCGCTGTCGACGCAGGCCTTGACAATCGGTATGCACTGCGGATAGGCAAGCCCCACGTCCTCGGCCGCTATCACAAGCAGGCGCCGGCAGGCGGAGATAATGTCGCCCGCCTCAAGGAGCCTTGCAAGATAATGCAGAGCGGCGTCGGGGTCGGAGCCGCGAATCGATTTCTGAAAAGCCGAGAGGATGTCGTAATGCTCGTCGCCCTCGCGGTCGTAGCGCATTGCGCTCTTCTGGGACGCCGCCTTTGCGTCCTCGAGCGTGAACCTAATCTTCCCTTCGGATTTTTCTGATACCGCGAAAAGCAGCTCGACCGCGTTTATCGCCTTTCGCACGTCCCCGCCGCAGGCGGTCGCTATGTGCTCTATTACCCCGTTATCAGGCTCGGCGGTAAGGTTAAGCCGCCTTTCCATTATGGAGATTGCGCGCCTTACAGCGGGTATTATGTCGGCTGGTTTCAGAGGCTTGAACTCGAAGACCGTAGAGCGGCTTAGAATCGCGTTGAACACATAGAAGTATGGGTTTTCCGTCGTCGAAGCTATGAGCGTTATCTTGCCGTTTTCGATGAACTCCAGCAGAGACTGCTGCTGCTTTTTATTGAAGTACTGGATTTCGTCGAGGTAGAGCAGCGCGCCGTTCATCGCAATGAAGGTGTCGAGTTCCTCGATTATGGCGCGGATATCCGATATTGTGGCCGTCGTTGCGTTTAGCTTATAGAGCTTCCGGTTCGTGGAGGTCGCGATTATGTTCGCGACCGTGGTCTTGCCCGTGCCGGAGGGGCCGTAAAAAATCAGGTTCGGTATGTTGCCGCTTTCGATTATGCGGCGAAGCAGCCCGTTTTTACCGAGTATATGGCTCTGCCCCACGACTTCGTCCAGCGTGGTCGGCCTGATTTCGTCCGCGAGCGGTCTGTACATATTGTCACCTCCGTACTCTTTGCCCTTACAGCAAAATTATAGCCGATTTTCTGGGAATTGAAAGCGCAATCGCAGCTTTATGGCGGCAAAAAATGCCGCGGTTACTTTTTCCGGAGAAGATTATTGCGTACGCAAAAGGCGGACCTTTGGTCCGCCTTTTCTGATGCCGATTAGCGGCCTCTATTATCTTTTTTCATAAAGCGGATACTTCGCGCAGAGAGCATTTACTGTCTCTCTTATCTTGTCCGCGCTGTTTTCAAAATCGGTTGCTGCGAGGTACACAAGGTCGGCGACAACCTTCATGTCCTGCTCCTTAAAGCCCCTCGAGGTAGCCGCCGGGGTTCCGAGCCTTATGCCGCTCGTGACGAACCTGTTGGCAGGGTCGTTGGGAATCGCGTTCTTGTTAGCAGTGATATACACGCTGTCGAGGCGCTTTTCCATCTCCTTGCCGGTAATTCCGAATTTGCGCAGGTCGACGAGCACCAGGTGATTGTCGGTGCCGTCCGACACGAGCTTGGCCCCGTTTTCCATAAGGCGCGCGGCGAGCGCCTTTGCGTTCTTGACTATCTGCGCCTGATAGTCCTCAAATTCCGGACGCAGCGCCTCGCCCAAGGCTATGGCCTTTGCCGCGATAACGTGCATGAGCGGCCCTCCCTGCGAACCGGGGAAAATCGCCTTGTCAATCTTCGCCGCTATCTTCTCGTCGTTTGAAAGGATAAGCCCGCCTCTCGGGCCGCGCAGAGTCTTGTGCGTGGTAGTGGTCACAACGTCGGCGTAGGGCACGGGGTTGGGGTGCTGCTTGCCCGCCACAAGTCCCGCGATATGCGCCATGTCGACCATGAGATACGCGCCGACCTCTTTGGCAATCTCGGAGAACTTCTCGAAATTAATAAGCCTCGGATACGAGGAAGCCCCCGCTATTATCATCTTCGGCCTTGTCTTAAGCGCTATTTCGCGCACCTGGTCGTAATCTATCCTGCAGGTCTCGGGGTCGACGCCGTAGGAAACAATATTGTAGTACTTGCCGGAAAAGTTCGCGGGGCTCCCGTGCGAGAGGTGTCCGCCGTGATCAAGATTCATGCCGAGAACGGTGTCGCCGGGCTCGAGCAAAGCCTGAAAGACCGAGTAGTTTGCCTGCACGCCGCTGTGCGCCTGTACGTTGGCGTAATTTGCTCCGAAGAGCTTCTTTGCGCGCTCTATCGCAAGGTTTTCGACCATGTCGACATATTCGCAGCCGCCGTAATATCGCCTGCCCGGATAACCTTCGGCATATTTGTTTGTGAGCACCGTCGCCATCGCGGCCATAACGGGCTCGCTGACGAAGTTTTCAGACGCTATGAGCTCTATGTTCCTTCTCTGACGGGCAAATTCCAGCTCTATCGCCGAGCCCACCTCGGGGTCATATTCCGAAATAAACGACATGATATCCTTGATCATCCCACTACCTCCAAAAAACTGCACCAAGTATGTCTATTATACATAAATTGCACAAATTTTACAACGCATAAAAGTGGTGAAAATTGTGGCCCCAATCGCACAATTGTGGTACAATTTCATCAAATTCATCAAAATGACCTTAATACCTACATACGGAAACGCGAAGTGATTAAATGGATAAAAAATCGTACGTCGAAGAAATCATAGCGAGGATGGAAAAGGACTACCCGGCCGCCCTGTGCTCCCTAGACTACAAAAAGGATTACGAGCTGCTGTTTGCGACCCGGCTTGCCGCCCAATGCACCGACGAGCGCGTGAACATGATAACGCCCGCGCTTTTTAAGGAGTTCCCCACTCTCGAGGCCTTCGCCGGCGCCGATGTATCGAGGGTCGAGGAGCTTATCCACTCCTGCGGCTTCTACCGCAGCAAGGCCAGGGACATTGTGAAAGCCGCGCAGATGATTCTAAACGAGTTCGGCGGCAGGGTCCCCGACAATATGGAGGACCTTCTGAAGCTCCCCGGCGTCGGCAGGAAAACCGCGAACCTTATACTGGGCGACGTCTACGGCAAGCCCGCCGTGGTCGTCGACACGCACTGCATAAGGCTCTCAAACAGGCTCGGCCTTGTGAGCACAAAGGACCCTGAGAAAATCGAAAAGGAGCTCAAGGAGATTCTGCCGCCCGAGAAATCGAACGACTTCTGCCACAGGCTGGTCCTGCACGGCAGGGCAGTGTGCACCGCGCGAAAGCCAAGGTGCTCCCTCTGCTCGCTCGGCGACATCTGCCCGAAGATTATATAAGGAAATCCGGAGGCTAAAGCCTCCGGAATTTCATTTTGCCTCGGTTTCGCAGTATATGCAGCGATATACTCCCTCTTCCGGCGAGGTGAGGCGGAATATGTGGTCAATCTCCCTCTCGCTCGATGTTATGCAGCGCGGATTCTTGCACCTAATCACGTTCTTAAGGTCCGTCGGCAGCCTCAGCTTCTTCTTCTCCAGAACCCTGCCGTCCTTGACGATGTTGACGGTTATGTTCGGGTCGAGATAGCCGAGCACGTCGAGGTCAAGCTCGATGTCCGCGTCTATCTTTATTATGTCCTTTTTCCCCAGCTTGTTGCTCTTTACGTTCTTTATTATCGCAATGCAGCAGTCCATCTGGTCAAGATTGAGATAGTGGTAGATTTCCATGCTCTTGCCGGCCCTTATGTGGTCGAGAACAACCCCTGTCTTAATCTCGTCAACGTTCATTTAGACACCTCCAGCAGCTTCATGATAAGCGCCATGCGGATAAACTTGCCGTATTTCACCTGCTTGAAGTAGCAGGCGCGGGGGTCCGAGTCCACCTTAGGCGAAATTTCGTTCACCCTCGGGAGCGGGTGCATGACTATCATGTCCGGCTTTGCGTATTCCATCTTCTTGCCGTCCAGAATAAAGGTATCCCTGAGCCTTAGGTAGTCCGCCTCGTTGAAAAAGCGCTCCCTCTGCACTCTGGTCATGTAAAGTATATCCGCTTTACCCAGCACGCTCTCCATATCGTTTGTCTCGACCCACTCCAGCTTCTTTTTTTCAAGTATGTCCCTTCGGATATAGTCCGGTATCCGGAGCTCCTCCGGCGATATGAGTATGAACTTCACGTTCTCGTAGCAGGACATGGCGGCGATAAGCGAGTGTACGGTCCTGCCGAACATAAGGTCCCCGCAGAGCGCTATTGTCAGATTGTCGAGCCTGCCCTTCTCCCTCTTGATTGTCAGAAGGTCGGTCAGCGTCTGGGTCGGGTGGCTGTGCCCGCCGTCACCGGCGTTTATTATCGGGACTTCGGAGGACATCGAGGCAAGGAGCGGCGCTCCCTCCTTCGGATGGCGCATCGCGATAATGTCGACGTAGCAGCTGACGGTGCGGACGGTGTCGACCACGCTCTCGCCCTTTGCTGTCGAGCTCGACTCCGCCGAGGAAAAGCCGAGGACGCTGCCGCCTAGGTCCAGCATCGCGGCCTCAAAACTGAGCCTCGTCCTTGTGCTCGGTTCGAAAAACAGTGTGGCAAGCTTTTTTCCTTTACAGACTTCGGAGTAAGATTTTGGATTTTCGATTATGTCGTTTGCCGTTTCGATAAGCTCGTCGATTTCCTTCACGCTCAAATCCGCTATGTCTATCAGGTGGCGCATACATCTCCTCCTATCCTCATCCAGCTCTCGTCCGAGGGATTGTTCCGGAACGCTATTAAACGCTCGATATCTTCCCTCGGGATATACCCTTCCTCCGCCGCGACCTCGGCGAGCACGTCGAAGTTGGTAAGGCTAACATTCCTGACCTCGGCCTCTTTTAGTCGCTCAAGGCCCTTTTTCATGTTGTAGGTAAAGATGCTCACGATTCCGAGCACATCGGCGCCTGCATCTCTTAAGGCCTCGACGACCTCAAGCACGCTGCCGCCGGTGGATATCAGGTCCTCGACCACTACGACCTTCTCGCCCGGTCTGAGCTTTCCTTCTATCCGGTTCGCCCTGCCGTGGTCCTTCGCGCCCGAGCGCACATAGCCCATCGGAAGCCCGAGGATATGGGCTGCGAGCGCCGCGTGCGCAATCCCCGCGGTGCTCGTGCCGAAGAGCGCCTCGCACTCGGGGTAGTTCTTTTTAATAGCCCCGGCGATGGCCCGCTCCACCCTGTCGCGCACTTCGGGCTCCGACAGAATCAGCCTGTTGTCGCAGTAAATCGGGCTCTTTATGCCGCTTGCCCAGGTAAAGGGCTCGTTCGGGCGCAGGAAAACCGCGCCGATTGAAAGCAGGTCTTTTGCAATCTGTCTTTCCATCTCTCAAACCTCTCAGTCCACAAATTCGCTCACGCACCTGCGGTAGGCTTCCACCGGGTCGGGCGCGGCTGTGATTGGCCGCCCCACGACGATGTAGTCCGAGCCCAGCTCCCTTGCCATCGCGGGAGTCGTCACGCGCACCTGGTCGTCCTTAGCGGAATCTGAAAATCGAATCCCCGGCGTGACGGTCAGAAAGCTGTTCCCGCAGGCCTCCTTCACCATCTTCACCTCAAGCGGCGAGCAGACAATGCCGTCGAGCCCCGCCGCCTTCGCGTTCTCAGCGTACCTTACGACGACCTCGTCCATCGGAGCGTCAATCAGCAGCTCCTTTCTCATGCGCTCCTCGCTGGTCGAGGTAAGCTGCGTCACCGCGATAAGAAGCGGCCTTGCCCCGTCCGGCCCTGTAAGGCCCTCCAGCCCCGCCCGCATCATCTCTATCGTGCCGGCGGCATGACAGTTCACCATATCCACATCAAGCCGCCTTAAGGCCGCCATAGCCTTTTTAACCGTGTTCGGGATGTCGTGCAGCTTCAAATCGAGAAAAACCCTGTGGCCCCTACTCTTTATCCCGCGCACGATTTCAGGCCCTGCGGAGTAAAAGAGCTCCATGCCGATTTTCACAAAGGGCTTTTCGTCCCTGAATCTGTCAAGAAACGCGCACGCTTCCTCAGCGCCGCCGAAATCCAAAGCGATTATTACGTCCTTTCCCATAAAGCCTCCTTATGCAACGCCTATTATGTCCCGGAGCCTCTCAATCCCGAGCTCCGCCATCACCCTCGGCAGGTCCTCGATTATCTCCCTGCAGGCGTAGGGGTTCCTCAGGTTTTCGGCGCCGACCTGGACGGCCGTTGCCCCCGCCATCATCATCTCGATTACGTCCTCAGCGCTCGCAACCCCGCCCATGCCGATAATCGGTATCTTCACCGCCCTGTAGACCTCGTAGACCATCCTGAGGGCCACCGGGAAAATCGCCCTGCCCGAGAGCCCCCCTGTTTTATTAGCGAGAACAGGTTTTCGGGTTTTAATGTCGATGCGCATGCCGAGCAGGGTGTTTATGAGGCTCAGCCCGTCCGCGCCCGCGTCCTCGCAGGCCTTCGCTATCTCGGTAATGCTCGTGACATTCGGGCTGAGCTTTATGTATATCGGCTTTCTCGTCGCCTTTCTTACCGCCGCGGTGACCTCGGCCGCGCTCTTCGGGTCCGAGCCGAAGTTCACTCCTCCCTTGTGGAGATTCGGGCAGCTTATGTTGACCTCGATAATTCCGACCTGCTCCACGCCGTCAAGTCGGCCTGCGCAGTAGGCAAACTCCTCGACCGAAAAGCCGCCTATGTTCGCGATTACAGGCTTTTTGAAAAAGCCCGCTATCCTCGGCAGCTCCTCGCTTATCACGGCCTCAATCCCGGGGTTCTGCAGCCCTATCGAGTTTAACATGCCGCCCGCGCACTCCGCGACGCGCGGCGTGGGGTTCCCGAAACGAGGCTCCCTCGTCGTGCCCTTGAACGAGAAGGAGCCTAGTATGTTCAAATCGTAGAAATCCTTAAACTCGGCGCCGTAGCCGAAGGTGCCGCTTGCGGGAATCACGGGGTTGTCGAGCCTGATTCCGCTCAGCACAACGCTCATATCGGCCATCTTCCAAGCCTCCTTACCAGATTACCTCGTCGGAACTCAGGACCGGGCCGTCCCTGCATATGCGCTTTGAGCCGTACTTGGTTTTGCAGCTGCAGCCCATGCAGGCGCCGAAACCGCAGGCCATGCGCTCTTCAAAGCTGAGCTGTCCCCTGATGTTCAGCGTATCGCAAAGCGCCCTGAGCATCGGCTCGGGGCCGCAGGCGCAGTAGCAGTCGAAGCCTCCGGGGAGCGCCTTTATCGCGTCCGTGACAAAGCCGCGCTCTCCGTAGCTGCCGTCCACAGTCGCGACAAGCGTCTTTATACCGAGAGCCTTGAATTCCCCTTCGTAAAACACATCCTCCGCGGTGTTAAAGCCGAGGACGACCGCGGGCTCGACCCCCCGCCCGACAAGCCTTTTGCAGAGCCCGTACAGTGGCGGGGTCCCGACGCCGCCGCCTACAAGGAGCGGCCTCTTCCCGCAGGAGTTAAGGTCAAAACCGTTTCCAAGCCCCGTCAGCAGGTCAAGCGAGCCGGATTTCTTTCTGGAGAGAAACTTCGTGCCCCGCCCCACGGTTTTGTAAATCAGGGTCAGAGTTTCGTCGTCCCAGTCGCAGACCGAGATGGGGCGCCTGAGATAGAAGCCCTCGAGCTCTATATTCACAAACTGCCCGGGCGCGCTTATCCCGCCCGTGTCGCCCTCAAGGACGAGCTTATAGACACCCTTTGCAATCTCTTCGTTAGAGAGTATTTCGAAAAGCGCTCTTTTCAAGTCCTACTTCCTCCACACTATCTCCCCGCCGGCTATCGTGAGCACGCACTCGCCGTAAACCTGCATCCCCGCAAAGGGCGTGGCGCGCCCCTTCGAGAGAAAGGTATCGGGGTCTATCCTATAGCTTTTGCTCAAATCGAACACAGTGAGGTCCGCAGCGGAACCCGGTCTTATCTCCCCGCCGCCGAGCCTAAAAAGCCGCCTTGGAACCGCGCTCATGAGCTCGACGAGCCTTTGGAGCGTGATAAGGCCGGTTTTCACAAGCCTAGTGTAGAGCACAGGGAAGGCCGTCTCAAGCCCCACGACGCCCATGAGGCTCCCCTCAAGCCCCCCGCTCTTCTCCTCGACAGAGTGCGGGGCGTGGTCGGTTGCGATAAGGTCGATTGTCCCGTCCCGGATGCCCTCTATAAGGGCCGCCCTGTCCTCGCTCGAGCGCAGGGGCGGGTTCATCTTGAAGGCCCCGTCCTCTCTGAGATCCTCGTCGCAAAGCACAAGGTAGTGCGGCGCCGTTTCGCAGCTAACTGGCAGCCCCTCGGCCTTCGCCCTTCGTATCAGTTCCACGCTCTCCTTAGTCGAGACATGGCAGACATGGTAGCGGCAGCCGGTTTCGCGGACAAGGTCCAAATCGCGCTTTAGCTGCCCCCACTCGCTCTCGGAGCAAATCCCCCGGTGCCCGCGGCGTCTTGCATACTCCCCCTCGTGGATGTAGCCGCCGCGCACGAGCCTCTCGTCCTCGCAGTGGGCGGCTATAATTCCGCCGAGCTTCTTAACTTCAAGCATGGCGGAGCGCATAAGACTTTCGCTCTGCACGCCGCGCCCGTCGTCCGAAAAGCCGGCCACTTTTCCGATAAGGCTCTTAAAATCCACAAGCTCCCTGCCCTGCTCGCCCTTCGTTATCGAGGCGTAGGGCAGAACCTTAACCCGCGCCGACTTTTCGATAAGCCCCTGCACCAGGGCGAGCGTCTCGGGGCTGTCGGGGACGGGCCTTGTGTTCGGCATGGCGCAGACAAGGGTGTAGCCCCCGCGCGCCGCGGCGCAGGTGCCCGTTGCAATCGTTTCCTTATAAGAAAAACCGGGCTCACGCAGATGGACATGGACATCTGCAAAGCCCGGAAAAACGAAGCAGTTATTCAAATCAAAACAGAGGTCGAAGGCCGCTTCGGAAACACTGGGCGAGATGCCGGCGACTACTCCCTCTCGAATGAGAATATCGCACCGGCTGAAAACGCCGTCAAGGAGCAGCTGCCCGCCCTTCAGCAAAACCGTCACCTAATCCGCCACCTTCCTGAACGAACGCATATTTTTATATAATCTACTCGGTTTTCGGCCGCAAGTCAAGTACAAAGGTGGCAAAAGCAAAACTTTTTTCAGCCTTCGTCCTTTAGCCTCTCACTTCATGAACCGGTCTATCGCGCCGAGAAGCTCCTCGACTATCTCCCACTCGCCCGACTGCACGGCCTCGACAAGGCAGTGCTCGATATGGTTCTTAAGGATGAGCTTGCCGACATTGTTAATGGCAGATTTCACCGCGGAGAGCTGGATAAGCACCTCGCTGCAGTCCCTGCCGCTCTCAACCATCTTTTTTATCGACTCAAGATGCCCGATGGCGCGGGAAATCCTGTTGATTACCGCCCTGTTCTCCTCGGGAGTGTGGACGTGCCCGTGATGCTTGTGCTCCCGCCCGTCGTGGCTGTGGAGCTCGTCGTGGCTGTGAACATACTCCTTCCCGTCAGGTCCGATGTGAGTGTGCTCCATCGCTCTCTCTCCTTTTTTCTTCTAATAATACCAAAGCCCCTGGGCCAAGTCAACGGCGGCAAAAAAAAGGAGACGGGACAAACCCGTCTCTGTTGTGTGTGTTCAGTTTACTAACAGAACGCTTATTAAGAATAGAAGGCATGGTTGCCTATAATCGCAGTCATGGTCAGATTAGTGTCGAACCACTTGCTTGAAGCGATTTTGGGGTTAAGGAAAAACATGCTGTTCCCCACCACGTTATAGCCCTCCAGGCAGAGCTTTGCGGCTATAACGGACATCTCCGACGGCGTGTTGTGAATCGTTCCGGTTGCAACGGGCGTAAACTGCGTCGTGCCGTAACGCCGGTCAAAGATGACTCCATAGATTGTGTCGGGGAAGCTTTTGCTTGCCACGCGGTTTAGCACCACGTTTCCTACCGCAATCTGGCCTTTAAGCGGCTCGTGTCCGCTCTCGGCGTAGATTATCCTCGACAGCCAGTAGACCTCGTCAGAACGGTAGAACAGGTCCCCCGGCAGTATGGTCCCGCTTCCCGAGGTAATATACACCGAATTAGTCTCGCCATCCCAGTCAACCGCGGCGCCGAAGGCCTTCGCCAGGGCCCTGACGGGAACCAGAGTGTAGCCCTCAATCAGCTTGCAGCCGCTCGGGACATAGATATATCTCCCGTTTGCCTCGATGTATTGGGCGCCAATCTTGACCGAGATGTTCAGGTCGGGCTTCGCTACATATGCGGTCTGGGTCGCTCCGTCCCAGCCGACGCTCACCTGCCCGAGCTTTTGGCTGACCGCCCTCAGCGGCACATAGGTCGTTGAATCGATTAGCTCTATGGGTGCTTCGGTTTCCAAAAGTTCTCCGTCTATATATACTTTAACCGCCTGGTGACTGGCTGCTCGAGCGCCTTTCGGGCCAATCACGGTAGTAAGCACACACACAAGCAAAAAGGTAATGATGCCTTTCCTCATGATTTCTCCTTCCATTTGATGAAATCTTTGGGACACCCGACATAATACTCTATGTTTTCATTAAAATCAAGTATTAAATTTTGCCAGCTCGGCTTATTATATAAATTTTTTGTTAATTTTCTTTAAAATTCATTTGAATTTCCAGTTATTTACATATATTAGCTGCATCTTCTCCCTCAAAAATTGACTTTTCGAAGCATTTTTACCATATAATACCATATTCGCTGATAAAAATATTACACCCCGCAATCAAGCGTTGCGGGGTGCTTTAAATAATTAAACAGTTTGTATTAATGATTTAATAGAAATCCCGGGGCAGCGGCGGCTTCTTCGGAAGCAGCACCTTGCCGAAGCAGAGAATCGTAATTCCGCTGCTGGCTGGCACCACCACGTCGGCGTCCTTCCTCTCCCGGTTGAGAGAAAACAGATATATGTTTCCGAAACTGTCTTCGCAGTACTGCTTGCACTTCATATCACCGTCGACAAAGAAAATTCCCACATCGCCGTCGGTGAGCTCGCACATCCTCGAGACATATACTCGCGAGCCGTCCTTTATATAGGGCTCCATGCTGTCGCCGCTTATGCGCACGGCAAAATCCGCGTTCTTCGGGGTGTTTTCGTCCTTCGGTATGAGTACATAGTCCTCGCCCTCGGCGGGAGAAGCGTAACCCGCCGCCGCAGGGGTCAAATACTCGCGTATATACTCCGGCTCGCGGCTCTCAGGCTCCTGCTCCTTCTGGGCCGATTCGTAGACGCGGATTTCGTCCATCAGCTTCCTTACCATCTTCCTGCCCCGCCTCGAGAGCGCGATATAGCTTTCGCTGATTGCCTTAATCTCGGCCTCCTCCATTCCCTTCTCAAAATCGATGCTGTCGTCGCTCAGAAACTCGAGGCTGACTCCGAAAAAGCGCGCGAGCTTCACGAGATTTGCGAGCTTAATGTTCTCATAGCCCTTGTCGTAGAGGCTTGCTATGGTCGTGTAGGGTATGCCCGTTCTGCGGGAAAGCTCGGCCTTGTTTATGCCCTTCATTTCCATGAGCCTGTCAAGCTTTTCGGTCATTTTCATATTTCCACCCCCTTAATCCCTTAAACCCGGTAGTTTAACCGAGTAGATAATTAATTCATTTACATTATACATTATATCATAGTAAATGCAATTACACTTTACGCTGTGCCGTAAAATTTTTCAAAAATTTTCAAAAACACTATTGACAATTTACTATTTATCGTATATATATAGGACATGGTTACGACTTGTAGTAATATTATGCTCATTCTTGATAAAACAGATACAGAAAAACGGTGCAGCTGAAGCGCGCCGTTTTATACGCTCACACTACTCGGTTTTTTAGCTCGGTTCCGTTGACAAAGGCCGACAGATTCTCCTCGAGAACGGCGAGAAGCCTTTTCCTGGCCGCGACCGTCGCCCAGGCTATGTGGGGAGTAATAATGCAGTTTTTCGCGCTGAGGAGAGGATTGTCCGGAAGCGGCGGCTCCACGGCGAGCACGTCCAGCCCTGCGCCGGCGAGCTTGCCGCTGTTGAGGGCATCGGCCACTGCTTTCTCGTTCAGAATCTTACCGCGGGCCGTGTTTATCAAGATGGCGCCGTCCTTCATCTTCGAAATGAAAGCCTCGTCCACCATGCCCTGTGTTTCCTCGCTCAGCGGGCAGTGTATGGAGACGACATCGGAGATTGGAAGCAGCTCGTCGAGCGTCAGATAGGTTATTCCGCCCTCGCTCCCGCTCTTGCGGCTCCTTGTCGTCGCGTAGACCTCCATTTTGAAAGCCGCGGCCATTTCGGCGACGCGCCTGCCTATCCCGCCGCAGCCGATCAGGCCCAGCTTCATCCCGGCAAGCTCCCTGTAAGTAATATTCTGGTAGATAAAGTCCGCCATTCCGGTCCACTTGCCTTCCTTGACCGCTCTGCAAAAGGCGTTGAGGTCGGTCGTGAGGTTCAGGATGAACATAAAGGCAAGCTGCGCCACCGAGTCCGAGGAGTAGTCTGGCACGTTGCAGACGATGACGCCCCGCTCCCTGCAGGTTTCAAGGTCTATCATGTCATAGCCCGTGCCGAGCGTGCTTATAAACTTGACGGTCGGACAGGCCTCGAAGAACTCGCGCGAAACGGCGGCCCTGCTGCTTAAAACAATATCGGCGCCCTTGCACTTAGGAATAATCTCCGACCGCTCGGTTCTCTCATAGACTACGGGCTCTCCGTACTTTTTGAGGAAATCCCAGCTCAAATCCCCGGGATTAACGCCGAAACCATCCAACACGACTATTTTCATATGGGTCCCCCAGTTCAAAGCTTGTTATATAAACTTTACCATTAAAAAAGCGCAAAATCAACTTTCAGGCTCTGATAACCCCGGTTTTCTCTGAAATTTGCGCCGGGGATTATTACGCACCGGCAAGGCAAGGGGTGATTTAGGTCTTGCAAGCCGTGTTTGTCGCAAATTTAGAAACAAAAAAGACTGCCGGCAATTGTCGACAGTCTTTCTGGTGGGGGAAGGTGGATTCGAACCACCGAAGCCTGTGGCAACAGATTTACAGTCTGCCCCCTTTGACCGCTCGGGAATTCCCCCATATTGACGTATTGAATTGTGTTCCCAAATCGGGAGTGGAGCTGGTGGACGGACTTGAACCCCCGACCTGCTGATTACAAATCAGCTGCTCTACCGACTGAGCTACACCAGCATGTCTTTAGAACCAGCAGAGAAGATAATAACAAAATACAAGCGGTTTGTCAACTATTAATTTCGGAGGAATCAGCTTGAAGCATTTTCTTAATCACGAAGCAAGCTCCCAGGCGCTAGTTCCCTGCCTGCTATGCAGCTTATGCGGGGACGAGATTTGCGGCCTCGAGAGGGTTTATATTTTCAGGGGCGAGCCGATTTGCAGGCGCTGCATGTATTTCCGTGCGCAGGAGAGCTTGAAGCCCTTACACACCGAAGATTACAGAGAAAAAGGAGGCTGGTGGGATGACGATGAAGCAGATGTCGGCTGAATACCGAAGGAGCGCGGAGCTTCTCAAGCAGCGAATCAGGGAGCTTGCTCCTCTCGTATCGGATGACGGGCTGAGTGAAACCGAAAAAGCCCTGATTAGAAGCAGGCTTGTGATGCTAAACTCCATGCTCACCGACACTCTGGCAATCGCGGTGCTGACCGAGCGCTACTACGAAAGGGGGTATAGGCGCAGTGCCCGGTATACGATATGACACTCCGCTGAACAAATACATAGACTATCGGCAATACCTGACGGAGAGCGCGGGCGACAACAGAGAAATCCTCGACCGCATGTGCCGAAATTTAAACCGCGCAATAAGAAGCGAGCTTACGCCGAATCAGTTTCGTGCGATAGCCTTTTATTACGTGGAGGGGATGAAGATGACGGAGATAGCGGAGCTTCTGGGAGTCAATGTCTCGACCGTATCAAGAACAATAAAAAGGGGCAGGGCGAGGCTTCAGCGCTGCCTTAAGTACAGCGCGCCGGAATTTTTCAGAGAGAAATAGGAAAAATAAGAGGAAAAAAGAAAAAATTTATAAAATATTTTACCTTTACATAGCAAGTTCGATATGTTATATAATTAACACAAAATTTGCGCTGCATCCTTAGTGAGCAGCAGCAGGAGGTAATTGAATATGGTAAACAGTTCTTCGTCCGCAAGGACAAAACGGCTGGTCGGGATGGCGCTGTTCACGGCCATAATAGTCGTGCTGCAGCTGGTCGCGACCTTCGTCAAGATTGGGACCTTTTCGGTCACGCTCGTGCTCATACCCATAGTGGTCGGCGCGGCGGTCTACGGGCCCAAATCTGGCGCTTATTTCGGCGGAGTCTTCGGTCTGGTTGTCCTCATCGCATGCGTCTTCGGCTGGGACATTGGAGGAAACATCCTGTGGAACGCAAATCCCTTTCTGACCCTCCTTCTGTGCCTGGTCAAGGGCATCGCAGCCGGATGGGCGGCGGGCATGGTGTACAGCGCCGTCTCGAAAAAGAACATGTACCTCGGCGTCGTTGTTGCAGCCCTAATCTGTCCGATAGTCAACACCGGCATATTCTGTCTGGCGATGGCTGTCTTCTACAACGACATCCTCGTTCAGTGGGCAGCCGGCACGCCTCTCTTGTACTTCACGATTTTCGGGCTTGTGGGAGTTAATTTCCTCCTGGAACTCGGCATAAACGTGGTGCTCTGTCCTACGGTTGCGCGGATAATCAGGATTGAGAAATTAACCCGGAGGTAACTTATGATACTCGCTATTGACGTTGGAAACTCCAACATTGTGCTGGGCGGCATAGACAAAGACAAAATACATTTCATATCGCGCATCGCGACGGACAGGCAAAAAACCGAGAACGAATACGCCGTAATAATGCGCAGCATCTTCCATATGAACGGAGTAAGCTCCGACGATTTTGAAGGGTCGATTATATCACTCGTCGTCCCCTCGCTCCTACCGACGCTCCATAACGCCGTTAAATCGCTCATAGGCAAGAACCCGCTCTTTGTGGAGCCGGGCTTGAAGACGGGGCTTAACATACTCATTGACAACCCCGCGCAGCTCGGAGCGGACCTCGTCGCAGGCGCGGTCGCCGCAATCAACAAGTACCCGAAGCCTCTGGTCATTATAGACATGGGCACCGCCACCACCTTCTCGGTTGTAGATAAGAACAACGGTTTCCTCGGCGGCTTCATCTACCCGGGCGTGCGCATATCGCACGACGCGCTTATCGCCCGCACCTCTCAGCTGCCGCACGTGCCCCTCGAGGCCCCCTCGAAGGTCGTCTGCACCAACACGGTGGAGTGCATGCAAAGCGGGCTTGTGTTCGGCAACGCCGCGATGATTGACGCCATGCTCGACCGCATCGAAGAGGAGCTTGGCTGCAAAGTCACGGCTATAGCAACCGGCGGACTTGCGCGCACAATCGTGCCGCACTGCCGCAGGAAGATTATCTGCGACGACAATCTGCTGCTCGAGGGTCTCAGGATTATTTATGAAAAGAACGTAAAAAAATAGCGGAGCCAAGAATGAACTGCACCCCAATTGTTAGACAGTATGGTATACTGAATAACGATTGGGGTGTTTTTATGCCAAAAGGAGTGCCGAACAAACGATACACGGCAGAATTTAAACAGAAAGTTGTGGAAG
>Ga0134102_1000117_pt1 | contig 98674 bp, 72 predicted proteins | sample 13_3_2metaG_FD_94447 | JGI IMG/M metagenome (GOLD analysis project Ga0134102, IMG submission 94447) | Switchgrass degrading microbial communities from high solid loading bioreactors in New Hampshire, USA - 13_49_3.3_201_A3 metaG | ecosystem: Engineered > Bioreactor > Semi-continuous > Anaerobic...
ATGTTATACTGTTCATAGAAAATAGCTCCTTTTGACATATGTTTTTCTTGGTCGTTAAACATTATATCATATTGGAGTCTATTTTCTTTTTTTATTTGTCACCTATCAATTGTATAACAACATTATTGAGTAAAAAATCCACTGGATTCACCCCAGTGGAAGTGTTCTTATTTTACAATAAAAGCGTTAAATAATTTCATGGCGTACGCTTTAGATAAATAATCTCTCCATTCTTTATTTCAAGAACGGTTTCCTGAACTACTTTTTTACTATCAAATTCATATTTCTTATAGGTTACGGTTCCATCTCCATTCCCTTTATCTTCCCATTGTGTTTCATATACATAACGTATACCGTTTTCGATTTTTTCCTGTGTCCCAATCCAATATGGATATTCAACAAATTGACTGAGTAAACTGTTTGATGCATTAACATTCATATTAGGTAATTCATATTTAAAATCAGCATAATCGCCTATCTCCGTTATTCGCCCAATAGATTCTAAATAAGCTTTGGCATAAGCCCTCTCTTGTTTCTTGCACTCATCATGATCTTCTCTGCTTGCCGATAAAGCTCTATCCCAATATTCTTTTGGAAACATTTCCTTAACGGACGCTACATATTCACTGCCATCCTTGGCTTGTTTATATTCCACTAAAGTATATCGACCACTGTCGTCAACCTCAAAAGTAATTCGGGTAGGAATAATACCACTGCCGGATGTTTTTACAAAGTTGCCGTTTTGAAAACCGTATTCCCCGTAAGTGGCAAGCACATAAGTTTCAATGAACTTTTTTTCACTCTTTCCACCCATATCCGAAGTTCCTAAAATAATATGTCCCTCGGCAACACATTCCCCTTTTCCGTAACCATTTGAATTGCTCTTTAAAATTGCGTCGGATACGGCACGGTCAATATCCGTTATGTTATTACTCGTGGATATAGTATGAAAAAGCATTTTAAAATCTTCATAATTTGTACTATATTCCCTCAAAGGTTTATCAAAAATATTATCAAAATCGGTTCTCAGATATGTATTACTATACATTTTATCTTCATTTTTAATTGGATCTCTAACATTGATGGTGATATGATCTGCATTATCAATCAAGCAAAACATAAGTATAGCATTTTTATAAAAACCATCAAAGTTCACCGTATTATTATGGACTACCTTATCATATCCATCAATGATGTAGTATAGTGTAATTCCATAAGGTTCACTGTCTGTATGAAGTTCAAGCTTTTCAACTTTAACACCTTCTGCAAAAGGCAAAAGCCCTACAATTTTAGCAACACCGGAATTATTACCTACATATTTTATTTTACTATTGTATAATTCCCTTATCTGTTTTTCTGCAACATTCCAAGTAGAACGGTTCCTGCTATTACAAACTACCAAGGTACCAGCAGACAAAATAATACCCATTATAATGATAAATGCAATTACACCGGTTTTCTTTACTTTTGCATGTAAAATATTATCAAATCTTTTCTTTGCCTTTTCTCCGCTTTCGGAAAAGCCGGTCGAAAGTATAGTATCTTCCCCGTTTTGCATTGTCTTTAAAATTGCCAAAGAATATTCTTTTCGAAAATTAATATCACTGTTTTTGACCACAGCATCATCGCAGGAATACTCCAAATCACGATTTGCCGCCTTTACCATCAAATATACAAAAGGATTAAACCAATGGACGGAGTTTGCCACAACGAGCAGCAGTTTATACCATACATCACCGCGTTTATAGTGAATAAGCTCATGTTTTAACACAACAGAAAGCTCATTATCGGAATAATTAATGCTTGGTAATAAAATCGTTGGCTTGAAAAATCCTATCAACATCGGACTTGCTATTTTACTACATAATAAAAGCTGCGGTTTGATTTGAACTTTCATATTACTCAAAACAGTATCAAAAATTTCAATATGAACCCTGCTACAATACGGCTCAATTCTTCTTTTGAAGATTATGTAATGGATAATGTGGTATAGAAAAAAACTTATAGCACCTGCTGCCCAAATAACAGCCAATAATTCTTTCAATGGAATCATCGGCACGTAACCGGCAGAAACAGAAGAAATTCTTCCTTGTTCAATATAGCTGCTGTCTAATATTGCAACAGGCACACCCTCTTGCCTAAAAACTACTGTCTGATTCGGAACCGATATAGTTACAGGAGCTTGATGCCATTCCATTTTGACCGGAATGACTAATCGAAGTGCTATCATCAACCATACAAAATAACGCCATCTTGCACTGTAGCGTTTGTTTAAAAACGGTGAAATAATCAGCAATAAGAAGATCACTACCGACATGGAAAGTGAAATAGCCAATATATTTTTCAGCATTATTCCGCCTCCTCAATAAACTTTTTCAACTCGTCCAAATCCTCTTTTGAAATGCTTTTGCCGTCATAAAGCGAGGCAACAAGGCTTGTAAGGGAATTGTTATGCACTTTCTGTAAAAATGACCTGCTTACTTTTTTCAAATAATCCTCTTTCTTTACAAGCGGCTCGTAAACATTAAATCTACCTTCTTTGTGACACTTTAAAAAACCTCGATCACACAAACGGATAAGGAAATTGAGTACCGTGGTTTTCTGCCAGGTCTTATCAAGCTTCACCATGATATAATCGGATGTGACCTTCTCATCTGCATTCCAGATAATCATCATAATTTCAAGCTCACTGTCGGGAAGTTTTTTTATATCAACCACTTCCATCCCTCCTTATTTTACATTTGTCGAATATATTTTTATTTTACATTTGTGAAATCATTTTGTCAATTCCCTTATAAAATTTCATAAAAAACTTTTCCATTATCATATAAAAAAGTTTTAAAATAAACCCTTGACATTGAGAGAACGTAAAAATATATGATTGTACTGTCAGGAGGCGATTAAATTGGATTACACTGTGGAAAAAACAATCATGTACTCAAAACATACCCCAAAACGGCCTTTTAAATTATATAATCTTCAGCCCATGTTGATTGCATGCAAAATACAGCTTTCCTCGGCTAAACCTCGGGAACCGTACTTCTCCCGCTTGCTCCGGATAAAGCTTTACCAGCATAACACGATCATATGATACATATGCAACAAAGCTTATATAATGCTCTTTATTCATCTCATGTGAAAAAGTAATGTAATAATCGTTTTCAATTGTCTCAATATTTACATCATACTCCTCGTCATTTTGCGAAACCTCTAAATTGGCTAGTTTACGTCCACAACAAGATACTTCCGTTTCTCCGGTAGCCGTAATAACATTCCCGCAAATCGGACACATATAAAACTTAATCTTTTTCATATTTCCTCCACCCCCGTTACTAGATTCTAAATCTCCTGATAATATTTTTTCAATAGATACGTTAAAGATTTGTGACAGTTCACGGAGCAAAGATACATCCGGACATCCTAAACCACGTTCCCATTTGGAAATTGTTTTATCACTAATATTCATAGCATCGGCAAGCTGTTTCTGTGTCATATTTTTTTCTTTGCGCAATTCTAAAATTAGGCTTCCTACTTTATTGCAATCCATATTATCACCTCTATATCTATTGTAATGGTATCTGTCTAAAAAAACAATCAACGCTCCGTAGAGTCACCGCAAAAGCTATTGTTCAACGTTTCCGTTCTCGATGTCATTGCCTTTGAGTGCTTGCTTTTTCCTTAAAGATAATACAAGCAACAGCAAGGGAATAATAATTTGAAAGGGAACGGAATAGTAAAACCATACCTTTTCAACCCAATCAAACATCTCAATTACATTTTCATAAACCCATATGGAAAGTACTACACAAAACGTAAATATTGCACTGGTCAGTTTCCTATAGTCATCAATCCCTGTAATCTGACTCAAAGCTTTTGCAGCTGCGTAAATGCAAACCGAAATTTTTATTCCTCCACCAATTAAGAGATTTATGTCTACCAACGGTTCTACATTCAGCCACGGTATAAGCATCGCTGTCAAATGGGGAATAAAGGTAATTCGAGCCATCAAGTCAGTTCCCAGAACAAAAATATCTCTAAAAGTTAATGCAATTCCTGCTAAAACTGAAATTGATGCCGATATAAACACCACTTTTTTTAGCTTTTCCTTTCTATTTAAGTGCGGAAACAACATGAGAAATACAACGGTTTCTCCAAACGGAAAGGATATAATATTCAAAGCTGTTTTAAGTACAGGTACAATTCCGTTTTCCAGAATGGGAAGAAAAGCTGTGAAATCATGGGCAGAAAGTAGCGATAGGCTAATAATGAAAACGATGAAAGGTATCGCAGGCACCAACAACTCGCCTAACCTTCCCATCACCTCTATTCCACTGTTGACTGCATACAGCAAAAGAATTGCAAAAAGTCCTATTACTAAAACCATAGGTGTTTCCGGAAAAGTCACCGTACAAATAAACTCGCCAAAATTTCTAAGTACCAAGGAAGCCAAATGAATAAAATACCATATATACAGAATGGCAAAAAGATTACCAACCACCTTTCCCATCTTTTCCTTTAAAATATCCACCAAAGTTTTTGATGGATTCAACAATGCTACCGCTGCATAAATCTCCATTAACAGAATGCTGCCTATTCCTCCAAGGAGTACGGCCAACCATCCATCATGTCTTGCTGCCCGTCCGGGAGCCAATATCACAGTACTTCCAAAAATAAATCCTGACAAAAGCAGAAAGAGCTGAATACTTGATATCTTTGCTTTTTCCATTACTTCACAACTCCAATCATTGCTAATACGGTTTCTATCCATTGGGCAGGACTGGAAGGTCTCTTCCCTGCTGCCAGAAACAAGCTAATAATCAGGCTTACTGTCATAAAAAAGGTATATAATACAAACACTCTTGCCTGTGCTTTTTGTTGTATGAACTTTTGCAAATCATAAACAATAAGAACGGCAAACAATGCTAAAATAAGTAACATGATATCATTCATCCTTTTTTATCGGATTATTAACCAGGCCTGTCCGCCTTATTTTGGCATCTACTTGAAGTTCCACCGGAAGTGTACTGAAAATATCATCCCAGTTTTTCTTTACTTTTTTCCAATACTGCGGATGGTATTTGTGCACCTCCACACCAAAACCGAAAATATCACTGGAATACTCTTGTTGAGTCTTCTTCAGTGCCATCATGATTTCTTTTTTTATTTCCTCTTCCAATGCTTCCTCCAGTGTACGCAAGTTGTCCGGTGAATCCAATCTGCCTTTGCCTTCGTATCCTCCCACATTAGCCTCAATCTTTGTCTTAACAGTAAGCATAATTGGTTCATCATTGTCAAAGACTACATTAACTCTCCCCTTAGACCTTATGATTTCCATCGCTACTTTTCCTTTATCGATAGGAACGTTCACAATAGCATTTCTTACTTCATTTATGGCAAGCAAGTACCCCCGTGTCTCATATGAATCCAGCCAACCCACCAAGCTTCCGTTCTTAATAACCGCAATGCCTTCCGTTCTGACCTCTTTTTCTCCTGCTTTTGATATTTGCCCAATGGCAGGCTGCTTTCCGCCGCTGCCAATATCCTTAAGTAAGTCAATTAAAATCGTTTTCTTCACGGTTCCTCGTAAAATAGTATTTTCTACCGTTCCGTTTATATACGTGGCAGGGATAGAATCTATATCAGGCTCTATTTCTAGGATTTCTCCAGGGGGTACACCTTTTGCTGCAAGAATGTTCATTCTATAATCTACTTCATAGTTTCTCTGGAAAAAGTCCAAAACTTCTTCCATGCCATCTTTCAAAAGGTTTTCTCCAAGGATAAGGACCTGGGCTGTGCTAAGAAACATCTTTTTATCAACGGTAGACAACATTCCTCGTACAGCTTCTAATACCGTTTCACCCTTATAAGACTCTACAAACACCGGCCTTGCTTGCATCACTCCACCTTTTCCCTTCCCTGAAGATGTGGATTGAATTGCAGCAGGTTCCACAACTTGAACAGCCAAAAGAATTTTGCCGTCCTCTGTTCTATCCAGTCCAATACCTGTCACAATATTTATTTCAGACAAATCCCTATTACTCCAGCAACCGGCTAACAACAAAAGAAATACAAGCAACAAGGCAATCGGTATTCTGGCAACTCTTTTTTTTGTTTTTTTGTATGTCATAGTTTTGTTTTTGCCTCCTGGCGCTTTGTTCTTGCCGCCCTTTTGACATTTTCCGGCGTCAGGCTCCTTGGTCTTGTTACCATAGCCCAGATAGGCACCACCACAAGGGAATCTTTGAGATCCGCAACGGTAAGCGGCGAAAATGGTGCCATATAAGGAATTCCAAAAGAACGCAACCTACAAAGATGTATAAAAACAGCCACAGCTACGAAGGCAATTCCAAGGAACCCCAAAAAATTGGCCGCTGCCAAAAGTATAAATCGCAGCAGCATGGTTGCTCGAATAAGGGGCGGAACAACAAAACTGCAAATAGCTGTAATAGCTACAATAATTACCATCAGGTTGCTGGCAATTCCTGCCGCTACCGACGCTTCACCCAACACAATTGCACCTACAATACTTAATGCTTCGCCGATGGGCCTTGGCATACGCACTCCGGCTTCACGCAAGAACTCAAACGCTATAATCATTAATAAAGCTTCAATAAAAGGTGAAAAGGGAATTCCTTGCCGTGAAGCCGCCAATGTAATCATTAACTTAAACGGAATTACTGTATGATGAAAGCTAACCAACGCTACATACATCCCTGGTAGCAAGGTGGATACCAAAAGTGCCGCCAGGCGCAACAAACGCATAAAGGTTGCAAAATAAGCATGGTCATAATAATCATCCGTAACTTGTATGGATTCCAGAAAAACATATGGAACCGTAAGAACATAAGGCGTGCCGTCACAAAATATGGCGACACGCCCCTCCAGCAGCTTGGCGGCCAGCTTATCACATTTTTCGCTGTTCCCTACTGTAGGAAATAACGACAAACGGCCGTCCGAAATGTACTGCTCGATAATACCGGTATCCAGTGCGGCATCGATTTTGATTTTTTTTAGTCTCTCCCGCACTTCCCTAACAATCTCCTCATTGGCAATCCCTTTGATATAGCAGATACAAACATCGGTTTTTGTTTGCTCTCCAATCTGCATTCTCTCCAGCTTGAGATTCGGGTTTTTGATTCTCTTCCGAAGCAAAGTGGTATTCGTCAGTAAATTTTCTACAAATCCTTCTCTGGCACCCCTAATGGATGCTTCCGTATCCGGTTCCTCCACCTGTCGTCCTTGAGGGGCTTTTACTCCAATCACCAATGCTTTGTCTTCCCCGTCAATAAAAAGCAGAACTTCCCCCGATACAATACCGTCCACTGCCTGCTGCATATTACCGGCTTCTTTTATATCGCTGTTGATGATTACGCATCTTTTAAGCCACTCATAGATGCAGCAGCCTTCCTGAAATTCCATATTTGACAAAAAGTTAAGCACCGGACGAATCACGTCCTGATTCAATACTCTCTTTTCAACAAAACCATCAATATATGCCACCAATATTTTTGCCAGGCTTTTTTTCCCACATGCAATCTCCCTCTGCATAAAATCGCTGCAATCTGAAAATATTTCATTCAGTCTGATCTTAACCGCTTCGATTGTTCTTGGTATTGGCTCGCACCAATCAATATAAGAATGATCATGGCCGGTATTTTGACTTTTTATTGCATTTCGTTTTCTTATTCTTCTAATCATGTGCTCCTCACCTGTTTACATTATAACCATTATTTAGCCATGAAATACATAAATCAACCCAATTTCTGTTCAATCCGACTTTTTTTCCATAGGTTTTCATTGATTTTTTTTATGATTTCAGTTGAAATTTTGGGCTTTCTGTCGTACGTTAACAGACCGTTTATTTCCTGCTCTACATCGGTTAACTGAGTATAACAAAATCCCTGAACCAATGGAGACTCCAAAAGTGCAGACACCACTGCATAATATCTATTTGCAAAATCATCATCAGACGTTGCATTAGAATATCCCCATCCATCCCAATGATTTTTCTTATACGAAATTCCTCCAAACTCAGTAACCAAAATAGGTTGATCGGTGTAACACCACCCATTTGCAAAAAGTGGTCTTTCTGCCGGCAACGAACGAAATAGGGACTCAAGATCTTTATAGCGTTTAAGCAAAATTTCTTTCGAAGCCTCATAATCATGTACCGTCAACAAATCAGTAACCGTATGTTCCCAACCGTCATTGGATACCACCGGCCTTGTGCTGTCTATGGATTTCGTCAAATAAACCATTGCAGCACTATAATGTTGTTCCATTTTATTATCTTTTATATGAGGAATACCCCAAGATTCGTTTAACGGTGTCCATACCACAATACTTGGATGATTATAATCCCTTAATACCGCATCCATCCATTCAGTGGTCATATTTTTTACATACTTATGGGAATACACATAGGCAGACGGCATTTCCTCCCATACTAACAGTCCCATTTTATCCGCATAATAGAGAAAACGCGGATCTTCAATCTTTTGATGCATACGCACGCCATTAAATCCCATTTCTTTTATTAACTTAATATCCGTTATAAAGGCCTCATCAGACGGTGCCGTTAATAAAGATTCTTCCCAATATCCCTGATTCAAAACAAGTTTTTGATAAAAGACTCGATTATTCAACATAAACTTTCCGTCTTCTATGGATACTTTTCTCATGCCGAAATAGGATAATACTCTATCACATATTTCACCATTGCGAATAAGTTGAAATTCCACATCAAACAGCCTTGGGCACATCGGTGACCAGGCAAGCTCTTCCTCAAAGTTCCATTTTCTCAGTTTTTGTTGATTTAATGCAATTTTTACTTTTGACTTCTTATCACAATGATGAACGGTATAATCACAAAGTAAAGTATTAAATATAGAAATTTTAATTCTGAAATCGACTTCGCTTGGACCTTCTATTTCATAAGAAAACTCAACGGATTTATCATCTAAATCCGGTGTGATCATCACATTTTTAATATAATCATAATCGACTGCCTCAATCCATACGGTTTGCCATATTCCTGTCGTACGTGTGTAAAAAATTCCTTCAGAACGCTCTTTCCAAAACTGTTTCCCACGAGGAATTTCCAAATCAAAACTATTATCATAAACCCGTACTGTAATGGTATTTTCCCCACTTTTTAACGCGGAAGTAATATCACAAGAAAAACTTACATGTCCTCCCACATGTTCTATGACCATACAATCATTTACCCATACCTTGCACTCATAATCCACTGCACCAAAGTGAAGAATAATTTTTTTACCTTTCATTTCCTCAGGCAACACAAAAGTTCTCTTATAATACACCACATCATAAAAATCTTGAATGTTAATTCCTGAAGCTTTTGTTTGATATACAAAGGGTACAATTATTTTTTTGTCATAGGTTTCCCTTTCAAACGAAAAGTCCCATTCTCCATTTAAATTCATCCAAGAGGATCTCACAAATTGTGGTCTTGGATACTCAGGTCTTGGCACTGCATTCATCATCGGCAACTCTCCTATCTTTACGTTATAGTATTATAATACAAGCGCGGTCCTATTTTGACCGCGCCAACATCTTAAAACTTTTTTATTATAACGCCTAATTACTTACTCATATAACGATCATATGCAGTCTGATAGATTTGAATTGCTTCATCAACTCCCAACTCTTTGCAATGCTGAATATACTCATCAAATTTTTCGATAGGTTCAACCCCCATAATGAATTTAAATACCATTTCATCCGCATATGCAGTTAAATCCGTCATAATTTTTGTTAACCTAGAATTTTCTTCCGTAGTAAATTTGACAGGCGGTAATCTATAGCTGTCATCCACATCCGGATCATCAGCCCATCTTTTTCTATAGGCAATAGCTTCTGGTTCCCTTGTGCTTTCAAATTTTACCAAATCAGACAATGCTCTCTTTGTTCCAAAATGAATTGCTTTTACATAGCTGGCCGCCTCATGTGTCATATCGTTTGGATTGACAATCTCATCGGTATATTTAGGCACACCGTCCACGATATTGTACGTTACGCCTTCAATGCCATAATTATAGGTTAAGAATCCTTTGTCGGTAAACCCATAATTCAAGAAATGAACTGCAATTTCAGGATACTTACAATCTTTTGTAACGACCGCCTCCATTCCTCCATGATAAGATTGTCTCGGACCGGTATGTAATTTATCCCCTCTCTTCAATCTAAAATAAGGTAATGAGACCACCTTTATATTGGCTTCTTTAGCACGGTCATACATTACGTCAACGGAATCAAGTACCATGGCAACTTTACCGGCTTGAAACTGTCCCATTAACTGATTCATATCATAAGACAAGAAATCCTTCGAGATATAACCTTTTTGATACCACTTATTCATTCTTTGCAAATAATCCTTTAATGCAGGTTCAATTTTACCATATTTGACTTTACCATCCACTACAAAAAAGTTCGGCAGTATATTATAAGGCTGATAGAATATCTCATCGTGCCATGAGCCATATTGCGGAAATGCAACACAAAGTACATCCGTACCTTTATATTTTTGTACAGCATCAAAATATGCCTCTACTTCATCCAGTGTTTGAGGAATATCCATGCCAAATTCATCTAACCAATCTTTTCTTATGTTCGGTCTAAACCATGGCGGAGCAACAGGATCCCCGGGTTTCATGACACAATCTATAGAGTAAAACCGATTATCATCTGTTGTTACTTCTCTTAATAAATTCTCATCGGAAGTAACGATTTTATAATAATCAGGAGCATACTTTTCAATATAATCCGTTAAATCCAGAAAAATACCATCTTTAACACCTTGCACAATTCCACCTTTATATCTGTTCCCACCATGCATGATATCCGGAAGGTCTCCACCGGCAATCATGATGTTAAACTGTTCTTGCTCCGAGCCCAATGTTGGATGTATAAATTCTATTTGAATACCTGTTTCCTCTTGAATTTTTTTGTATGCCCAATTTTCATTGTAACTTGAGATAAACTTTGCGGCAGCACCATGCATCTCCGTCCAAAATCTTAACTTAATAGGTTTATCGGATTGTATTGGGTAAGTTAATTTAATATCCTCGTCAAAAGACGTTTTGGTTTCTTTATCGCCTGTTTTTGAACAACTTGTAATGGAAACTAACAAACTAACAATCAAACAGCAAATAAGTAAACTTTTTTTGTTTAACATTTTTCTTAACATATGATAAACACTCCTCCAAAACAAAATTATTTATAAGATTTTAAACTTTAAAAATTGAATGTTCACTCTTTAATGGAACCAAGCATTACACCTTTTACAAAATATTTTTGTACAAAAGGATATACACATAGAATAGGTGCCGTTGTTATTACAATGGTTGAATATTTCATAAGTTCATCAAGATAATTAAGCCCTTCCATAGCAGCTTTATCAAAAACCGTTTCCATTGTTCCTCCGCCAGTTGAATTAGAAATTAAAATTTCTCTTATAATGAGTGCCAAAGGATACAATGTTTTCTTTCGAATATACAACATTGGAGCAAACCAGGAATTCCAATGTCCGACTGCACAGAATAGCACTAAAACCATGATAGTGGCTTTTGCCATAGGAAATAAAATTCGGAAAAGAATAATATAATCATTAGCACCGTCTATTTTCGCTGAATCTTCTACACTTCTAGGCAATTGGGCAAAACAAGTTTTTAGTACAATCATGTTATATGTTGAAATACAGCCCGGTATAAGTAATGACCATCTTGTATCCACCATCCCCAAAGCCTTCACCAATAAATATCCTGGTATCATACCACCTCCGATATACATAGTTATTACAAACATAGTTGTAAAAAACTTTTTCGCCATAAAATCATTTCTGGAAATAGCATATGCACCAAGTGAAGTGAAAAAAATATTAATAAGGGTACCTGCTGTTGTATTGATGATTGTATTTAAGTATCCACTTATGATATTGGGATTGGATAATATAACTTTATAGCCGTCCAGGGAAAAACCTAAAGGAAATAAAATGGGGCCCTGATGCTGCATGAGTTGCAACGGATTACTAAACGAAGCTGCAAGAACATGAACCACCGGATAAAGAAACAATAAACCTAAAAAAACAAGAAAAGTATAATTCAGAAAATCGAACAATCGGTCGAAAAATCCTTTTTCATGGACCATTAAAATTCCTCCTGCAAATATAGTTACCACAAACTTTCACTCACTAACCTTCTCGACAATGCATTTGCACACACCAATATGATCAAATTAATGATAGCCGTAAATAAATCAACGGCTGTACCAAAACTAAAGTTCATTTCCTGTAAACCTCTCCTGTACACATAAGAGGCTATCACATCTGCTTTTGACAATGTCATTGGATTATAAAGCAATATAATTTTTTCAAAACCCGAACTCATAATTCTTCCCATTGTCATAATAAACATAACGGTAATGACGGGCACAAGGGAAGGAATTGTAATGTGTATGATTTTTCTAAACCGCCCACATCCGTCAATGGACGCCGCCTCGTATAAATTGGGATCAATAGCGGAAAGAGTAGCCAAGTAAACGATCGTCCCCCACCCGACCTCCTGATAAATATTGGTCGAAACATAAATCGGTTTAAACAACTCCGGAATCATAAGCAAATTATTACGTTCAAAGCCAATCAAGGCTAAAATATCATTAAAAATTCCTGTGGAACGAGAAAACATAGTAATAAGGCCACACATAACTACAAGAGGTATAAAATATGGCATATAGCTTATTGTCTGAAAAACTTTCTTAAACATTCTATTTTCTACTTCATTAATCAACAAAGCAAGAATAATAGGTGCGGGAAACCCAAAAATAATCTGCAAGATATTAATACTTATAGTATTCCATATGACTCCAAGAGAATTTCTACTGGAGAAAAAATCAATAAAATGTTTGAATCCAACCCACTCACTTTTAAAAAATCCTTTCGCAGGCGAATAGTCTTGAAAAGCTATGATTAACCCAAAAAGAGGTATATAGCAAAAAACTACATAATATAAAAAAACTGGAGTTATCATGGAATAAACCCATTTATTTTTTTTGACATCCTTTAACAACCGACTGCCAAAACTGGTGCAACGACTTATAACAGTGACTTTCTTTTCTGTTTCCATGAAACCATCTCCTTCTCCATTTGCATCCGTCTGCAAATAACCTAAATAAATATTTGTATAAATTATACTAATTTTTTACGTTAAAAAAAAGTAAAACGTTGCTTTCTAATGGACAATTATTGATGTTAACAAAAAATATTCAAACAAAATTTACGGTTGTGAGCCAAAACAAAGCTTTATAAAAGCTCACAACCATAATAATGCATTATATACACTCCATAGTAATAAGTTCCATAATCATTCTAATCTGACTTGCACTAAGTACGGTAGAAAGCTTTAAAACATTGGTATGATTTTCAAGAATTAACGGCAATAAGTCATGATAAATCCGGTCTTTATCTAAAAGGTCGATATTGAAATCCAATAAAGCTTTGAAAACCCTTTGCCGTAAATCTGCTAACGTTTCATTCTTATGAAGCATCTCTCGGTAACCGTCAAGTAAAATATCAACATCTGCTCCTTCAGAGAGCCCCGTCTTTAATATTTTATTACCATCAGGAAGACATACCTCCAAATCATAGGTACGACCTTCGGGAATAATATCTCGCAATCCCTCATGCATGGTTATTTTTACATTTAAAACATTATCATTCAACGATGTTTTAATTTTTGTAACGGCAAAAGCTCCATTTTTATACTGATTTGTTAAACCGTCATCTTCGTACAATAAAAACTCTCCATTGCCAGGAAATATTTTTAATGTGACGGTTTTAGGCATGTCAACGTTCCCAAACTCAACTTGTCCTAACGGAATAATAGCTCCAGCTTTTGCAAAAACAGGCATTTCATCTAAACGGCTGTAAATTGGATACACTTTGCCACCTTTATAATGTTTTCCGGAAAAATAATCAAACCAATCACCCTCAGGAAGCCAAACTTCTGTTCTTGCTCGTCCCGTATCCGGATCCAACTTCGTCGTAACAGGTGCTACAATCAACTCGCTTCCAAAATAGTACTCATTCTTAAATTTATAAGCATTTTCCTCCTCAGGATGTTCATAATACAAGGGCAAACAAAGAGAAAGCGAATCCTTATGTGCCCTATACGCCATGGCATAAATATAAGGAATTAACCGATGACGAAGTCTCATATAATCACGTAATATTTCAAAAGCACCTCTGTTAAATTTCCAGGGAAGTCGTTCCGCAAAAATCGAACAATATGAATGGATTCTCATAATAGGACTGAAAACACCGAATTGCAGCCACCGAACATATAATTCTTCGGACTGTCTGCCGAACATGTGGCCTCCTATATCATTACTCCACCAACCGTAAGCAACATTTGCAGCTGTCGCGGTAAATTCAGGTTGATAATGTAATGCGTCCCATCCTATAACCGTGTCTCCTGAAAACCCAATAGGATAGCGATGGCTGCCCAATCCGCCCCATCTTGAAAAAATCACGCCTCGTTTTTGTCCGTCCCGGCATAAATCATAAAAATGAAGATGATTCAGCCAGTATAATGGGTCAAGACCTTCAATGGATGTTTCTGTGCCCTGCTGCCAGTCTATCCACCAAAAATCAACTCCGTCTTCCTCATGTGGATGCATGATATATTTAAAATATCCTTCTGCAAAACGTCTGTCTGCAATGTCAAATTTTATGGTTTCTTTTGTTTCAGAAGCAATTCCCAGTTGCCTTGCCATATCTTCATAGCAAAATTCATGTGGAAATATCCCCTCATGCGGATGAAGGTTTAATGCCACTCTTAAACCCATATTATGCAAATCTTTTAAAAGGTTTTTCGGATTGGGAAATAATTGCTTATTCCAGGTATATCCTGTCCAACAACTTTTGATTTCAGGTGTAGAAGTAATATGCCAATCCATGTCAATAATACAAATCGACAGCGGAATATCCTTTGATTTAAATTCGTTCATTAAATCCAACAATTCCTCTTGAGAATACGCATAGTATTTACTCCACCAGTTGCCCAAAAAATATCTCGGTATCATAGGAACTTCCCCTGCAATCATCGTGAAATCTTTGATTGCAGTTTTATAATCAGTCCCGTAACAAAACATATAAAGGTCGATTCCACCATCTTTCCGTGGGCATACCCAACCATCCTCTTCAAAAACAAGAGTATGAGAGTCATCAATAACCGTGAAACCTTGCTTGGAAATAATCCCCTGTTCCAGATTAACGGCACCTGCCGCCCTGTCTAAAGTACGATAGGTTCCTAATAAATTTTCATGATCCACGTCACCGTAATGCCACACTTTTCCGTTACTGCAAATCTCTACGCTCAAACTCTCTTTTGAAAAAACTCCTCCGGTATATTTTAATACAAATTCTGCTGTTCTGATTTCAATACCATCTTCCTTTTCAATGAACTCATACTTTGGAACAGGATGTTTTCGAAACCAAAAAGTTTGGCTGGGTTTATCTTCAAAAACCCCATATTCCATACGGATTACCCTTTCATTTAATACCGTAAATCTCGCCTGATCCCAAATGACCATTGAACCTTCATTCGCCAAAGACCCAAAAGATGTAAACAGCATATTTAACCAACCTTTCTACTATAACAAATTTTTACGATTTATAATGTTTCGCAAAAGGCATAATCATCTCCGTACTACTCCAAAGAAACACTTTAATGGTACCACTAAAATTTTTGTTATAAGGAATCACATTAATTCCTTTTTGCAGAGTTACACGTTGTATTTCAAGATTAACTAATTTCTTACTTTCATAAGCAGCAATGATGAGATTACATTCTTTGACTGAATCCCGATTATCTATCGAAATCGTCTTGTTTTCAAAAGAAATATCCAGGATGGTCATACCAATTGTGTCAAGGGTAGCGGCTTCCACGGATACATTGCCATATTCATCATACACTGCATCATTTGTAAAACGGACGACTACCGTTTTTTCTCCATGTCCGCTTGGTTTAAAATCAACGGTCCATACATAATAACTGTTACCGTATGGAGAATCCACGTATCCGGCGGCTGGTTTTCCGCTTTCCGTTACAAGAGGTGTTGTTGAGCCGTCTTCATTTAAGGACAATACCTCCAGTTTTCCTTTGGCCTTCCATGTAGTGGTATAAACCCTCAACCTTTGAGCCTCTGTACCACTGATTTTCGCTTTAAAACTAATGCTGTTTCCGATCCCTCTTAACCAGGACGCATTTGTTATATTACTTGCTTCTTTTGTAGGAACACCGTCATTCCACGATACGACAATTTGCGAGTCACTTACCATTCTCAAACCTTCCGGTCCTGTTACCTCCAATGCCGTGAACCGGTTGCTTCCTTCTTTCTGATTAAACGAAGTTGCACTGCTCAACCCATAGTGAGCCCATCCTACGGAACCTTCCACGGATAAATTCACATTCCCTGTAAAAGGAGTAGCTTCAAAACTTTGTACTGAAATAACTTTTAACTCAAGATTACTTATTGCCCAATTCAGCTCATTCAGTGCCTCATCCACCTCAATCTGGCTTACATCACTTTTACTGTAAACCACCTTTGCTCTGTTTAATTTATCCAGTAATACAGACAATGTGGTTGATGTATATTTTTCAGATTCGGATGCAATAATTTGTTCCGCTTCTTTTATCTTTTGATCTAAAAGTGTTTTGTCTGTTTCATTTTCTCCCACAGCATAACGGATCTCAATAACCCTTTGCTCTGACACCGCTGCCGAAGGTACAATTATTTCAACGATGTCCCCGTCGGGTGAAGCGCCTTCATTTTTAAACGGCATTACATTTTGATCCTGATTGATGACAGAAAATTCAACAGGAATACCGTCTACCATCACTGACGTTGGAATCGGATTGGTCCACTCTGCCGTTTTATGCACTCTCACTTTCCATGAACGATTTTTAAGAGCTCCGTCAAAATCTCCTTGAGCCGAATCAATATTCACCGTAACTTTATGATTTGCATCATCCACTGCTGCACTTATTTGGGTAGTCCGATAATCACCATATTTATATTTATTACTAATGGTATCATCCTCATATAATCTTGCACTTGCTACACTATTACGGCTTGGATATACATCAAGCGTAATGGGATTCCATGGTTTTTCTCCGGTGTAGGACATATCCGGTGCCAAAGGGATAATGCTTCCCGTTTTCACATATATAGGCATTTTGCTAAGCGGTACATCTACGGTAACAGTTTTGGGTCCGGTAATAATATTTCCATTCCAGACATCAATCCAATTCCCCGGCGGAATCCATAATGTCCTGCTACGATTTCCTTCCGTGGGTGCGGGTCCCCATTTAAACAGGCAAGCGGCTCCCCCTGTACCTTCATAATATTCAATCCTGATAGAATGAGTGGTTCCCTTCTGAAAACTTACCCCCGTTCTTAACGTTTCAAAATTATGTCCCGTCCAACTGTCTATTACCAACTGATTGTCAATATAGATACGAATTCCATCATCAACAGTAACGGCGAAAATAGCGTCCTCTTTCACAGTAATATTTCCGGTCCAACGAACACTAAAATTATCTGCCGGTATACCACTACCAGGACTGCCGTTTCCCCAGTCAAAATTAACCGTACGGTCCGTTCGAGTCAGAACCGGCCGCCCCAGTAAATTCACATTTGCAAAATATTCCCCTTTAAGCCCCGGTTGACCGTCCGGTGTCGTGAACCAGTCTTCAGGCACGGCTTTATAATTATCTGAACCATCTATGACCGGTGCTACCAATACATCTTTTCCCAGCAAATACTGGGTATTACTTTTGGCTTCCGGATACTCAGGATAGTAAAAATCGCACCGCCTAAGGATAGGATCACCGTTATCATAGTTTTCACGGGCTAATGAGTAAAATAACGGTAATAAGCGATAACGCATTTTTACAAAATCCCTAGTAATTTTTTCTGCAACAGGACCAAACGTCCATGGCGCCCGCAATTTATTCAAAGTACCGTGAGGCCGTGTTATGGGAGAAAGAGCGCCATATTGCAACCATCTTACATACCCTTCAAATGTCGGATCTCCTCTATGCCCTCCTAAATCAGCACTAATATAAGGATATGCTGCGTGTACTCCACTATAAACTGCATTCTCAATTTCACGCTGAAGAGATGCAAAATCCGACTCGATATCACCGGTCCATTGAATGGCATAACGGTGAGCTGCAATAGAAGGAGCGTTATTTCGATAGCCATTGTCAATTCCATCCACATTCGCCATAATTAAAGGACGCCTGTCTTCCGCCTTATAATAGTCCGCTGTAATCCAATCATAAACATACATTCCCCAAGTTTCTCGAATTAGATTACTGGGCACAGTCAAAGCAACGGTCCAATTCCTATCATACCACCAAATATCCACACCTTTTTCTAACAGACTCCTAAGACCGTTATTACGAAAAATAACTTCTTCTCTATCCAATGCTCCTAATGCACCATACGGTCCCTGAACTGGTTCCGGATGATCGTTGAACATGATCCGTACATTTTTCGCATGTGCCCTGTCTAAGAATCTTTTCATGTCAGGGAAATAATCCGTATTGATATCATAACCGGTAGACCCATTAACACGCCAATCCGTATCAATGACCAAATTGTCAAGCGGAATATCCCTGCTGCGATAATCATCAATCTGCTGAAGTGCCGTTTCTTCCGTATAGGCATAATACCGGCTGTCCCAGTATCCCAATGCATGAAGAGGTACCAGTTCCGTATGACCTGTGAGATCTAAGAAATCCTTACGGAGCTGCCTAACATCTCCATTTGGTAAAAACACATACATATCCGGAGCATTATTACTCAAATCCCAACCATTATCCAATACCCCCGGATTATCAGCAGGATTATATCCCCACTCTGCAGGGACAATACGTGGATTGTCAGCAATTGCCCACGCCATGGGTTTATCTGTTATGTCCGGCAACCATGCTCTTTCCGTAGGCAATGAAGTGTATTCCCATATTTGAACTCCATCAAGATTAGTGATGGTAATACCCTCTAACGTATTCGCTCCAAGCGGGACTTTAACAATAAAATTAGCAGTCTGAATGAACTTATATCCTCCCGAAGTGACAATGGTATAATCTGCCCCAGGCCACGAGCGATTGCTAATAAAATAGGTCGGCCGATTTTCAAAGCCCTTCGGCCCTTTAACTTCTAAACGCACCAGTGTAGGAGATAAAATTTGAACTCTTACATTCCCTTCAATAATGTCTGAAACTGCTGCTTCAGTAAAAGGGAGAAAATTGCTTACGACAGCCAAAAAAAACAATACAAGTACAAGACAACTCCCAAGCATCAGTTTCTTTGGACCCATTGAAAAACGCCCCCTCCTCAAATTTTTGATAAATAAAGTCGTCCAAAATGATAAAAAAAGAGCCAGTAACAAAATGACAAAATTTAAATATGAAATAATATAACTGAGACTCATATATTTATCGGACGATGTGAAAGAATAAAAAGATGGATTAGTTGATTTCATTGTACTTAATGCTATAAGAACATACAAGATGATTATTTAACACTTGTAGACAAATATTGTCGTCCTATGAACGATGTGTAAAAACAAATAAGAAGGCTGTCTCCCATTTCAAAGTGCAGCCTTCTTACTACCACAAGTTAAGGATTGATTTGCTTTATCTGCCAAAGCTGATTATCTTCCGAGTTTAAATTATTTATTATAACATTTGCATTATCCGAATTGTTCAAATAAGGTACTTCAATTGCCTTGGAATTTATTTTGGTAAGGATTTTATAATAACCGTCCCCATTATCTTTAATAATCCATTCTTGACTGGGCTGGAAATTAAAAATCCATTGGTACAAATGATTTCCGTTCCTATATTGCATCCCTGCTACATCCAGCAAACGATGACTATAATAATTTACGATTTTGTAATATCCCCCACCGTAGGGTTCAATTCTCCACTTTTGCGTATCTTGATTGGCCCATGTTTGTTGTACCACACTTACACCGTCGGCCAGGCTCTCATTTGCCAGAGACAGCGCCTTTGAGCTTTGCTTATTAATGATTGCATATACGTTTCCCGACATAAACCCATTTGGATCGTATATAGGTGAAGACAGATGAATGTAATCAAGCTTCAAAATATCGTTATTTTCATAATCATTGCGGAATTCAATGTAATTTATCCCCTCATCGAGAGTAACATTTTCAATTTTCTCAATCCAGTGGGATGTGCGTTCCAAAACAACTTGTTTTACTAACTGTCCGTTCACGTATAGATTTAATGGCTTTTCATTGCTGTCGGTTTGATACCGGATTGCAATACCATATAACGCACTTCTGTCAATATCTACTTTAAAAGAAATTTTAGATTGCGGTTTATCAAATCCACTAACATATTCTAGTTTGCTTTGGGCATCCGCATCCGATTGCAACACTGTTTCATTTCCCTGGCTATAAACGGCGTCTTCCGCTTCATAACGCAGTGTAAGTGCATCAATTACAATGATGTAATCAAGATGTACGAAGCCCGTATCTCCTTCATCCATGCGGTATTCAATAATATTGCTTCCTTCCTTTAAATAAAGCGTATCAATCCTATCCAGCCAACGATCCCAGGAACCGGTAGAATACAAATTAATCTGTTTTACTTTTTCGGAATTGACATACAAAGACAGTGTCTTTATTCCGCTCCCATTATTAGAGTCATTGGCATATCTTAATTTCACCGCATAATTGCCGTTTAAAGGCACATCCACATTGAATTTTACTGAAGCACCCTGATTTTCATAACCTTTTACAAAGCCTATCCCGGTATAACCGAAATTCTGATTGGATACAACGGTACCACCTGTTAAAACAGCATCTTCCGCTTCATATACCGTTGCTTTTTTTATCATCATACAATCAAGCCAAAGTCCACTCCACATATCCTGTACATCAACGGATATTCCTTCATTCAAAAATACATTGCTAATAGTAGATAATTCAATAGTATTTTTTCCTTTATTCAACTGGATATTATTAAGACTTAATATTCTATAATTGTCATCATCCCCTGTACCTGCGGGGAAATGAACATAGCTCTTATTCCCATTAACACTCAAAATCAAAGGTACATCGTAAGTGGATTTATTGTGATATCGAAATTCTATGGAATAATCCCCGCTTTTTCTCACATTAACAATATATTTTGCAGTTACGGCATTTCCGTTGGAAAATTCCAGACAAGCAACTCCACCACTGCTTGGGCCTTCAGGGATTAATCTTGCTTTACTTGCATCGGACAATTCCCCTTTTTCTGCTTCTACAATAATAATTTTTTGAGAACCGGATGGTTTTAATAATCTATCTTTTGTGTTGGAAGCAGGACCTACCGATATAAATCCGTCATTGGTCCAGTTGACTTTTTGCTGAAAGATGGTTCGAATATCACCGGTTTTCCCCTGTACAGGCCCAACATGAAAGATAAGCCAATCTTCTAATCCATCTTCTGATTTGGTATACCTGGGCGAACCAGGACCAAACACTGAATTTTCAGCTGATTTTGAAATTAAAGGAAGCGGGTGCTTTTTCCATGAAAGCGGATTAAAAAGGTCTGCACTTTTATCAGCAACAGAAAGCCCCACACCATATTGGTCTGTCCAATATCCACTGGTTGAATACGAAAAATAATATTTGCCGTCTTTTTCAAGCATGGCAGAACCTTCATTAATTGGATCCCCATACTTTTCCCAATTATATTCAGGAATTGCCAGTTGAATCTCTTTACCGGTAACCGTCCATGGATTAAGCATTTTCACAATATTTGGAGATTCAATAAATCTGGTATGTTCTTTATTCCAATAATATTTGGTATAAGAAAGATACATTTCACCGTTAATGGTTTCTATACCACAAACAATACCGTTACTCTCGGTATTAATCAAACCTTTTTCAACCCATGTTCCTTCAAAAGGATCAGGAGATGAATTTTCGATACAATAGGAATAGGGATTGCCATAATCATTTGGCTTCCCGGAAGTAAAATAAACATACCATTTACCGTTAATTCGATAGATATACGGTCCCCAAAGGTAACCGTATTCTTCCTTGGGAGGAGCCACCCAAATGGCTTTTGATTCCGCTTTGGAAAGCTCGATTAATGACTGAGCCCGTTTTAAGTAAACTGTATTGCTCCCATTCGAAAAACAGGTGTAATAATATCCATCTTCTAGTTTATTGGTTGTCGGATCCTGTCCTCCGGTTAACGGGTTAGTGTAAAAGGGATCATACTGATGTTCTTCTACAGCCCCCATCGCCATTGAAAAGACCGAAAATATCACCAAAAATACCACCGACAAACCGGCAATAAGATAAAGTGCCCTTTTAATCATAATCAACCCCTTTCATTCGTATCAATCTCCGACAAACGAACTTGAATTATTGAATAGCTTTAATATCAATACAATCGAGATTAACAGTACCTGTATCACCGTCATCAATACGGAAAGATATAATATTCTGACCGCTGTTCAATACAATCCGTTCTTCCACTTCGCCCCAAATGTTCCACTCACCAGTTAACGGTATAATCAGTTGCTTTACTTTTTCGTCATTCACATATAAAGATAAACTTTTTCTACCAAATTCATCAACTACTCCGTGTATGCCGGCAGCATATCTTACAATCAACTGATAATCTCCAGACTTAGGTACATTAACGACAAAACTTACTCTGGCTCCTATCCATTTATGCTCTGAAATAAAACCGGTACCGGAATACCCTGCGTGATTATTATCAACTATACATCCGCCTTCGATAATGGCGTCTTCAGCTTCATATCTTACGGTATATTCATTTGTTTCCTTTTCATGCGCGGCAATTTTTTTATCGGTTTGTAAATATATTTTTCCAATGACTTTTACACCTTGTATTCTTGTAGTATAAGCATTTGGCGAAAAATTACCTCCGCCTGTTCCACTTAGGATTCCACACTCGGATAAGAAATTGATTGCATTTTTCGTGACACTGTCAAGCATATCAATATCCTTAAATTCAATTTTCGTACCACTATTTGTTAATTGCATATTGTTATTCTTAATAGCAGCATAAGTAGCTCTTGCCATAAGCTCTCTGGTAATCGGCGCATTAGGATCCCAAATAAACATGCCTAGCTGGTTTTGATTGGCTTGTTCCACAATAAACTCTTCCCAATTTGTTATATTTTCGTTATTGATATGAATATTATCAAAAATACGCATCAGCAGTGCCAAATATTGAGCTTGAGTTAAATAATCCTCCGGTGAAAAAGTATTCTCATCTGTTCCGACAATAATGCCGTCTTGAACTAAAGTATCTAAATAACCAATAGCCCAATTGTATTTCTCAGGATCCACGTCAATAAACTTTCTGGCCCCTAAATTCGTAGAACCCGTTGGAACAAATTCGGTAGACTGGCTGGGAACAAAGGGTACTTTAACTTCATCATTATTAGTAGTATAGCTAACGGATGATCTCCCGCCACCTCCACCGCCTTTCGTACTCTTGCTGGTACGAGCAGTATCCTGAATAGTTACTGGACTAGTAATTTCAACATATTGATTCTGTGGACTCAACGGGGTCGTTCCAAACTTTCCGCTTTTACTTCTTACCGTTATCCTGGCCTTTATATATTCTCCTACGTCTGATTGAGTAAGAACATATTTAGCCCCAACCGCATCCGATATCTTCGTTCCACCTCTATACCAAGTAATAATACTGTCATCATCACTGTTTTCAAGATTACTGTATTTGTAACTTACAGTAATGGTATCCCCTACTTTATAAGAAGAATCCATTTTTACGTCATAAACGTACATAATGTCAACGACTTTTTGCGATGATTGAACCAAAACCGGGTCGCCAAAATATTCCGCTCCGGTTTTCGTAATGATTCGCGGTGTAATCTCACATTGAAGAGGCGAATCATAACATTCCGGCGGAACAATAATAGTTCGTTTATTGGCCCCTAAAATAGGATTGCCTGCCGCATTATACCACTGAAAAATAGAATGATCGGTATAATCTTCATGAATATCGCAACTAATATCATAATTTACGGATACTTCCTGACCCAAATGTGGTTTATCGGTACTTAGTGAAACATTGCTTAATACGGGTTTATAAACATCCCCTGTACTATATTGCAAAACAATGGAAAAACGAATACTTTGTTCTGTATTTTTATCCGGTAAAACCACAATATCAATTTTATCTCCCCAAAGTGCAGTCGTACTTAAAGCCAAACTATGGGTATAACGGCCACCTTTGTTCACAAATATTTGGTCCAATCCGACGATTGTATCTTCCTTTTTTGCTAAAAAGGAAATGGGAGTCTTTTTATATACGCCACTTAATTCAATCACAAAGTTAATTTTCCTTGAGTTTGTAATCTGTCCTGTTGACGTGTCATCACTGACCGGTTGAGTTAAAGTCTCGCCGTTTTCAACACCTACCAATGAAATAGATATTGCTTGTGCAAAAATCACTCCATTGCTTAGTACAATAAATAGTGCAATGAAAACGGCTAATAATCTTTTCATACGCCATACCTCCTATTTAGTCCTTTATTACTACAATACTGAGAGGTACTTGATATTTTGTACCAATCAACACGATATCTCCAATCGATATATCGTTAGCATCTCCACTGGTAATTCTTTTACTTGAGGTATGATACAATCCTACTTGTGCATTTGAAATATTTAGATGAATCACTTTAGGATTACCGTCTGCATCTACATCCGTATTACTTCCGGATATGGTAACCATTTTCTTATCTTCTGATATAGCCTCAATCTTTCCTTTAATAACGCTGTTGGATTGATAAGGATTGGATATATCGTAGGTTATATTCTCTTTTTTGCCGTCAAAAATTAACGTTGCATTGCTTAAAAGATTATTTGTAAAATATGCTTGTATTACACTGCCTTTTGGAAAATCCATCGGGGTATAAAATGGATCACATTCCAATACTTCTTTTGTCTTTCCACCAAATACAGTAATGGTGGTTACCGTTTCTCCATCACCGTTTACCTTTTGCCCCATAGAATCAACAATATAAAGTTTACCTTCTGCAAGATGGCGACTGCTGTCATACTTTTCAACAATCAAACTGCAATTTCCTCCGTACTGATCCACATTATAACACTTTACGTTATACCAAATATCATGTCCAAAGTTTGCCGCCTCTATCTGAAATGCTTGTTCATTCTCCATGTCATTTGGGATTAAAAATTTTATACGCTTACCATCTGACAAATATATCTTTCCTCGGAATGAGTTGGTTCCGGCTGAATAATACTCTGAAACACTTGTTACTCTAAAACTATTATTTTTAATAATCTCATCATTCGCAGCACTTTTTATCCAAGGATTATATTCCACTGCCACATCAATTTTATTAATTTTGTTTTCCGCATTGATGCTATAAGATATTAATTGTGGCACCATGTGTGTAACGTAAGATCCATTTTGATTTTTTACAGCAATATAATCGACGTCAACGCCTCCTTGCGTTGTATCTTCAAGAACCAGTTTGATAGAATGACTTCCACCGGCCAAATAGAACAAAGGACTGTCATCTGATATTTTTAATGTATCAGAAAACCATCCACCTGTTTTTGGCATGTTAATATAACCAACCGGTTTTCCATCCACGTAAATTTGCCTCTTTGCATCATTTGGTGTTGTATAACGCACTTCTATACGATAAAATCCAGCTGAGTAAACATTGGCTCGTATTTCCAATGCAGATCCTACATTTTGTTCAATTGGATCCCAACCACGAATACTGTCGCCTGCCGAAAATCCTGTATCCCTGCCGCTGTCCAGCCAAACACCGTTGCCACTTAACGTTATGTCGCTTCCTTCAAATTTATTGCTAAACAATCCGCTTACTGTAAAGATATCTTCCTTATCTTGAATGATACCATTGATTCTTACTCTGTCGGCCAACTCAAATACTTTCCATTCTGCATCCTGAGTAAACATCTTCATTTGAACAGCACCGCTAATATCATCAATTTTACCTAACTTTGTAATGAACCCATAATACTGCTTGCTATCATCACACACGATAACATCTGCTATCTCACCCATAGTGTTCAACCTTAATTCCACTTCGTCGCCTACCGAAACGTCAATTTGAGAAAGATATCCTCTAACTGCATAATATTCATTACCGTTAACTACAACACTTCCCTCTGAATGATTGACTTCCGTAACAACTCCTGAAGTGGTATACGTACTTACATAAATTTCTATATAATTTACTGATTCTCCAATTTCAATAACATTTCCGGTTGCAACAGCTTTCGGATTACAACGGATTCCGTTTTCATAAAACAAAACTTTTTTATCATGACGATTCAAATTTATAGTTATCTGCGGCTGCCTTCCATTTAAATCCTTCACAGTAAAGTTGTTGTCTGAAAGACATGGGTCAGACGCAATATATGTCTTTAAATCATGTATGAATACCACATCGGCATATGAATCATTATCATTATCAATCACTTCAACAAATCCGTTCGACGGCATAAAATCAGCTACACTTACATTTTGAATGACCATTTGATTATAGAGGATAATACACTGGGAGTCTATGCTAACTGCTTTTTCTTCATTTGCCTTTCTATCTAAGTAAAACAATTTATCCGATGTCGTCTTGCTTAAAATGTCCATTGCACTTATTTTCAGTTTAGTATTATCAAGTTTTCCTATACTAATAACTCTTTCATGGTCATCAGAGGCAAAACGTTTCACAAAAGCTTCCACTTTATAACCTACAAACTCATTGGCCTTAGTATCTCCAATTTTAAAAATTTCATTGTCAAGCAGAATTTCGTCTGTTTTTAAATCAACACCTACCAACTTGATTAAATCACTTGCATAGACCACACCGGTCACTCTTCTGACTTTGTGTATGGTATTTAGCAATGTGTCAGAATCAGATAATTGATACCGCACGTGATCGCCATAGCTAACCGGCTTAAAAAGTTTGGCATTTAATGTGTTATATAGCAAAATTGCAGCTGTCTTTCTTGATACAATGGTATTTTTCACCGAATTATAATCACTGATAATTTTTTGTGAAAACGCAATATTTAAATACTGCATTTCCATGTTATCATCAGGATGAATCAAGTAATCATGACCGATCGCCCTTACCAAAATCATAACTGCTTCCAACATTGTAATAGGTTCATTAGGCCTGAAAGTTACATCTTTACTAATAAGACCACTCTCCACAGCAGCATTAATATATCTGCTTGCCCAATGCTCAACGGGAACATCCTGAAAGACTTGCGCCGGTTTTCCGGCAATTCCGGTTCCATACGCCATTTTTACCGCCATTTCAACAAATTCAGCACGAGTCACGCCCAGCCCCGGCCTGAATGTATTATCCGTAAAACTTTTCATAATACCTAAGCAGTCAAGCAATGAAACAATACGTTGTAGTTGAAGATCCTGCATATCTTTATATAGAAAATCGTACTCACTGTATTGAAGTCCTTTTATGTAATTTAATTCAATCCGGGATATTTCAATATCATTTTGTGAAGTATTTTTTAAAACTAATGTATTTATGCCTTTTCTAAGTGAAACGGTAGTAACCACATCACTAAAATCACTCATGTAAGCAGTAGGCTTTGCAGAAACGGTAGTTAGTAATACACCGTTACTGCTTATATCAATAGATACCGTATCTTTGTTTTTATTCATATAATGTATCTTAAGTTCATAAACGCCGTCATATTTAGGTTGCACATGAAAAGAAGCCTCACCGTTAAAAAAGAGCACCAATATTTTATGGTCCGTAGCAATGGTTTTAAATTCTGCTCTGTTATTTAACAATTTTGCAACATAGGCTGAATAGGACAAATGATCTTCCTTCTTAATATTCTGGGTTAAATCGCCTGACAAGATTTCAAAATAATCAAAATTAAAATTTCCCGTATCGCCCGGATCATATCGAATTGCTAGTTTGTTTTTGCCTTTTGTTAATTCAATAGTAAAAATACTAATAGCATAATTATTCCATGAATTTGTATTTTCTACCATGATTTGCTTGTATCTCTTGTCATTGACGTACAGTGTTGCTGTAGCAGGTGCATTGTTGTATGCATTGGCATATCTCATATTAACCGTATATATCCCACTTTCAGGTACGGTAACCTCAAAACTAATTTCATCGCCTATAGTGCACATCAAATCAACAAGATGACCGCCGGAAGCAGCACTGTCATTTCCTATCCGAAGACGACTGGTAATGGTACAGTCTTCCGCTTCAATGAAAAAACTAAAAGTTGAATTGGCATATACAGGTATGCAATAAACCAAAAATACAATGGAAATAATGAGACTAATAAACTTATTCTTCACACCCATAACTGCTTCTACCTTTCTATCTCAAAATAATATAAAGTCATCAATTTTCTGAAGTTACAGGCTTAATACAAATTGCATCTACATTAAAATCACCGGTATCTTGACCATCATCTTGCTTAAGATAAATGGTATTGGCTCCCTTCACTAACGTTACGGTTTCAATGAGATCACTCCAAGTATTCCATGCCTGTTTACCGTTTGTAGGATCATTGGTCGGAACAAAAGAAAGCTGTTTTTGATCTATGCCGTTTACATATAAGCTTAAAGTTTTTGCATCTGCATGACCGTTTGCATAACGAACTCTAATTTCATATTCTCCTGCTTCAGGAGCAATATAGGCAAATTTATTGGTTTGATTTTGTGCCCAAGAACTGATCGGGGTAAATGCACTTCCTGTATACCATTCATGACTTTTGTCATTATGATTATTGATGTCATAAAATACAGGAAAATTTGTATCGTCCTTCACTGTCAGTGCGTAAATATTCGGATATAGATAATCCAGTGAATGAGACGCAAATACTTTTAAGGTCGCTACATTATGTATATTATTACTTCCCACATAGGAAATGCCATTGATACCCGAAAGGGGTATATCACTCTCGTTAATGGTTCCATCCGATAAAATGCTTTTTTTAGCCTGGCAAATTCCTATGAGCTGTTCTTTGTCATCATATGCAGCCACAATCGTATATATATCAAAAGGACTACCCGACGCATTCATACCTATTATTGATATCATGGAATCCGATTCGGAATTTTTCACTTCCATCAGATTGGACTTATTTAAACTTAACTGAACGCTTCCGTCAATTTTCGTTAGCTTAATATTGTCAATATAAATGATTCCGTTATTAATACTCATAATTCCAAAATAAGTAGGCGGATATCCCGGCTCTTTACTCTGATAAAATGCAGGTTGTCCTTGTACTTCATTATCCAAATACGTAATAACTTGTTGTTTATCTACATTAAGATCTACCCGAAGTTTTTTCCAGCCGGTCATGGCTTGAGGAAGAACATACCCACCTGTTTCATCAAACATCTGCCATGTATTGCTAAACTCCGGACACCTCGATATGATATATCTTAACGTATATGGCTGCGGTGCATAAACATCCGCCTCAAATGAATAAATTCCGCTTGTTAAACCATTTGCAATTTTAATATACAAACCACTTACGCCTTTTGCCGCACTGGCACGTCCTTCTGACCATAATTTAATCTTCGGCGTATCATTCCCTGCTATCTCTTCCGAATCAATTTGCAAATAGGTAACATATGTATGATCTCCACCGGCATTTAATCGAATATCCGTATTACCTTCTCTCTTCAATATTGCATTGGCCACTAATGTAGTATCCCCGTTATATATGGGCTGACTGCGCACGGTAATTGTTGCCGTATCAACATCCAATTGGGGCAACGGATCACCGGATAAATTATCGGAAAAATATTGGAAATTTTCCTTAATATCTGAACAATCACTTTGGATCATAACCGTCTCTTTGACAATACCTACTTCAGACTCTATGCTTGCTGCATCTGCCGTCGGGTACAAAAACGTTAAATTCATTGCTGTGACAAGGAATAAAATAACTATTTTCCTCATCTAACGGCCTCCCCTCCACATAACCTTATAGAATGTGTTGCTCAAATAGTTGCCTTTACTATGAATTGCTCACAATAATATGGTCAATATTTACAAAACCGATATCGTCATTGTCCACACGATATTCAATGGTATTGATTCCTCTTTGCAAATATACCGTATCTTCCCTGTTGCTCCAAACTCCCCATGAACCCGTAGAAGGCAAGCTGACCTGCTTAACTTTTCGAGAATTCACATATAAAGACACGGTTTTGGTTCCTCCACCGCCATGAGGACCATTGGCATATTTTAACTTGATTCGATAATTCCCGTTTGCAGGCACATTTATACTGAATTTTGTGGTTGCCCCTTTTCTTTCATATCCGGCTACAAAGCCTGTACCGGTATATCCACCATGATCGTTTGCTGCGATTGCCCCCCCTGATAAAACTGCTTGCTCGGCTTCATACAATGTGGCCTTTTTTATTATGATACAATCCAGCCAAACACCTTTCCCAATGTCCTGTAAACCAATGGAAATTCCTTGTTTGGCAAAAATATCTGCCACCGTAGATAACTCAATTTTATTTTCCCCTTCATGAATCATAACATTATGAATACTTAGCACTTTAAAAATTGAAGAACCATCTGTAGACGGTGAAAAATTAATAAAGCTCTTCTTACCATTAATACTTAGAATCATCGGTAAATCATACATGGATTGATTATTATACCGAAAATCCAAAGAGTAATACCCGCTTTTGTCTACATGAAAAACATAACCGGCAGTCACGGCATTTCCATTGCAAAACTCCAGGCACCCAATACCATTGTTCTCACTTTCCGGTATAATTCTTACTTTACTTGGATTCGACAACTCCGCCGTTTCCGCTTCAATCGTAATAAACTTTGGAGAGCCATCGCTCTCTTCTGCTATACCTGCTGAAATTGGACTCATTAACACAAGGAAAAACAAAAAAACAGCAATAAAATTTGTCGGCTTTTTTATCGTAATCCACTCCTTTTTATATTGTTTAAAACGAGGTGAGAGAGGACTCTTCACCTCGTCAAAATGATGTATTACACTTCTTATATCAATTCCTAACGATAGGACGAATACAAATTTCATCCACATTTAACATGCCTGTATCATCATCGTCTTTTCGAAGGAAAATAGTATTTTCACCCTTTTGTAAGGTTACGGTTGTAACCACGTCACTCCAGGTTTCCCAACCATTATTGTTCGGCAGAACAGGAGGCAGGAAAGAAAGCTGTTTTTGATCTTCGCCGTTTACGTACAAACTTAAAGTTTTGGTTTCTGTAGTACCATTTGCATAGCGAACCCGAATTTCATACTCGCCTGCTTCAGCAGCATTGTAAGTCACCGTATTGGTCGTGGTAATAGGACCGTCAATCGGGAAAAACCCATCTCCGGTATACCACTCATGATTACGCATCCCGTTACTTAACTCCAAAAATACAGGCAAATTGGTATCATCTTTGACTGTTATAGGCTGAATATATGGAGACAGTCCTCCAAAAGAATCCCAGGCAAACATTTTTAATATTGCAACATTCTGGATATTATTTCCTTGAGAATAACAAATATTAGAAATTGAAATATTTGCGTCTGCAACCGATCCATCCGTTGAAATGCTTCTTTTCGTACTATAAAGCCCAATCAATTTATTGTTTGCATCATATGCTCCCAAAACAGCATACACGTCAAAAGGACTTTCTGATGTATTGGTACCGGTTATGGATACGATTGAATCCGATTCAGAGTTTTTAATTTCCGTAAGATTGGATTTATTTAAACTTAATTGAACGGTTCCATCAACTTTGGTAAACTTTACATTATCAATATAAACTGGTCCCCCATTAAGACTCATCACACCAAAATAGCTGGGAGGATAACCATTTACTTTACTGTCATAAAACACAGTGGTGCTTTGTAGTTCATTATTCAAATATACTGTCACACGTTGGGTATCCACGTCAAGATCTATGCGAAGTTTTTTCCAAGTAGACATGCCGTCGGGTATTACATATCCACCTGTCTCATCAGATGCCTGCCACGTATTGGTAAATTCAGGGCATCGGGATATAATGTATCTTAACGTGCGAGGTTCGGGTGCATACACATCCGCTTCAAATGAATACTTCCCGACTGTTATAGCATTTCCGAGCTTAACATACAGCCCGGTTACTGCTTGACGAGACTCATTAACGCTTCCCTCTGACCACATTTTTACTTTCGGTGTATTATTCCCTTCTATATTGTCGGAAACAATTTGTAAATGCGGGCTATATGTACCGTCGCCCCCTCCACTGAACCGAATGTCTATATTAAAATCATTATTTTCCTTCAATGTCACTCCTGCTATTGAAGCACAGTCACCATTAATGCTATGTTGCGGAGGAATTATTAAAATATTGTCTTCCAAGTACGGCAATTCATTAAAATAATTCGGATCACACCAAAAATACGAATCCGTAAAATCCACATCGGAAAAGTCGCTGGCAATCCAAATTGTTCCATTGACAATGCCTGTTTCCGAATCAATACCGGTTGCAGTTCCTACCGAACAGAAAACCGTTAAGCTTATTGCCATAACAAGCAACACAGCAATAAATTTTTTCATATCATTACCTCCTGTCAAAAAAATATTTATTATTACTGTCATTCTACAAAAGGTAATGATATGACACAAGATTATTATTTACTCTTTATAGACGAATATTGTCATGGTTATTTTTTCTATATTGACTAGGTGTTAATCCGGTCATCTTTTTAAAAGAACGGTTAAACGAACGGATTTCACTAAAACCGCATTTTGCTGCAATCTCCGTATAATTGCTATTAGTCATGACAATTAATTCTTTCGCTTTATTGATCCTAAACTTGGTTAAATAGTCCCAAAAATTCCAATTTGTTAACGCCTTAAATTTACGGGAAAAATAACATTTAGAATATCCAAAAAGTTCTGCTACATCAGATAAAAGAATATCATTCATATAATTTTTTTGAACGTAATTATAAACATTCCACAAAAATATGGAATCTTCTAAACTTTTGTAACGTTTATCGGTAGGTAGAACATTAATGGGATTATTTCGGATAATATATAATATAACTTCAAGAATATTTTTTTCAATGGCTATATGATATCCTTTTTTCTTAGAAATGTATTCATGATAAATATTATACATATAGCTGGCAATAACTTCATCTGAAAAAACACTATTATCTAATGAAATGGAATAAAAATCAACTTCATCCGTTATCCAGAAAGCATATGCTTTAATAACATTAATGATACTAAAATTTTCCGTAGTTACACTATGTACTTCTCCCGGCAAAATTAAAGCGCATTGTTGCTCTTTGGCAGTGTACTGTTTTTTGTTGATTTCCAACTCTATTTCTCCACTTGTAACAAAAATAATTTCAAGTTCTTCATGAAAATGCAAACCAATATTACTGTTTTTCGTCCCAAATTCCATATATGATCTTCCATAATCTGCTTTATTGTCAACTTCATAAATTACCGAATCCATAAAAACCCCTCCTCCGAAAGACCACTCAAGTTAACTTAGGTTAACTTGAGTTAAACAACGCAGTGCCTTATCCAGTATTGTTTTCTGATTTACTTTTCGGTACAATGACAACCATTATATTCTACAAAAACAAAAAAATAATCTCTTATAATTAATTATACTACAAATTAATTATACCACAAATCAAGAAGAATCTTTTAAAAATATTGAATATAATTTCTACTTCAATACCTCTAAATAAATTTTAATGATTTCATCGCTCCACCTATCAATGTTGAATTCTTCAACCACAAATTTTTGTTGTCTACGGATAATGTTGTTCCTCTCATCTTCACTAATATGAAGGGCACATTCCAGCTTTTCCGCTAAATCGAGGTAATTTTCACTTTCAAATATAAACTCACTGTCCGTCATCACCGGACCGGGAATATTGCTTGTCACCGTGAGTACTCCGCAGTATTTTGCCTCCACCAATGCATAAGAAAATCCTTCACTTCGGCTGGCAGATAAAAAAATATCCGCCAGCTTGTAATAAGATGCTATGTCATTTCTCGGAGGAAGAAATTTTACAAATTCGCTGACATCCCCAAAATCTTTCATAATCTTGCCCCGGATATAATCCATGTTATGAGCGGCAACAATTAAAAGTACAATACTTTGTCCTTTATCATTCAAGTATTTTACCGCTTTTACCGCCAAATCCACGCCTTTTACAAAATAATCATAGCCAAACATCAATACCGTTTTTGAATGGTTTGGTATCCCAAAGGCCTGTTTATCCATCTTTTCATAATGATCAAGCCGTGAAAAATCAACTGCATTGGTTACATTAATCATATTGTCGATTTGAAAACCTGCATATTGCATTGCCCGATATACCGCTTCGCTGCATGTAATTTCAACATCCGCATTGGAAACAAACCGTTTGATTCTTTCAAGAACGGGATTGGCTTTATTCTTGTAAAACATATGCATATGTCTTACATATACGGTCTTTTTTGATAAAAGACGTGCAATCCGGAGCATAAGATCAAATTTAAACAGGGAAAAATGGGTATGAATCAATTGAATATGATGCTTTCTTATGATTTTTGCGAACAAAATAATGTTGTTTACAAAGCCGTCCTCTAAAAAATATACCGTAGTTTTTTGATTTAACAGTTCTTTTGCCCAGTTTCGTCCCTTCGCAGTTTTAGTAAAAACATAAATCATGTGAATATCTTTGTATTTTAATTTAGCTTCCAATGCTTTTAAGGCGGATATAAAATTTCCCTCATAAGGCGCTGAATAATCGGCAAAATGCATAATGTTCATTCTTCTGCAAGCCCCCAACCTATTCCAAATGCTTCAGTACAATTTCTACCACCTCGGGAGGATTAAAAACTCTTGGATATCGATAGTTTTTTTCCAAACCTGCACTTACAATCATTTGGCTGCCGTTTTTTCGGTAATATCCCTTTGAATAATCCGCATTGCAAAACCTGCCCATTAAAATTTTAGACCTTATCACGGGTAAATTGATTTGACCTCCGTGCAGATGGCCGGACAAAACCACGTCAAAAGGATACTTTGCTACAGTGTCAAAATAATTGGCTCTATGAAAAACCAATAAATGAAATAAATCTTTATTTTTTATTTTATTCCAAAGCATATCAAGTTCCTTATCCAAGATATCATATCGCATGGCATCATCAGAATAGATAGTATCACGATAGCCTATCAAATTAATGACATCGTTCTCCAAGCCAATCTCGACAACATCATTATTTAAAATATGAACCCCTTTATTTTGCAGGTAATTCAAAAAATCCTCTTCATTCATTGACCATCGTTCATGATTGCCTGATGTGAAATATACAGGAGCCATCTTAAGCAGTCCTTCAAAAAGAGTTCCTACATTATCGTAGTTGGTATCGTTCATATTAATAGCGTCACCTGCTGCGATAATGATTTGTGGTTTGATTTCTTCCGCCTTTTTCAAAATTTTTTCAACGTTATTGGAATTATGGAAATCGGCAATTAATGCTATATTATAGTTATGGAAAACCGGAGGAAGCTTTTTTGAATAAACGGAATAACTGCTTTTGACAACCGTATTGTTTTCGACAAACAGATATGCTGCAATAAGTAAGACAAATAGAACCAGAACCAATATTATGCCGCCGAAAACAATCAGTAGCTTTTTAAACACGTTTCAAAAACCTCCTTTTTATCTTGGATAAGGTTATAAACAACAGCCTTAAAACAGTCTTTAATATATATGGAAAAGTAAACATGTCCCACTGTTTTAGATGTTGGAACAGAACAACACTAACTATTAAGTTGCACTTGTATTTCTTTAACGTACTTACCCCTTTTCCTGTAAGCCCTTGGTTGGACTGATAGTAATAATAATACGGATAAGGTAGGTATAAAAAATTTTTGGCTTTGGTAAAAGCATCGATATTAAATACTAAATCTTCCGCAGTAACCATGTCCTCTCTAAATCGTATATTTTCTATTACATTCTTTTTATATAAAGTTCTGAAAATGGTATTCAGTTTGATTCCGGTTATCATTTTATCATATACATGTTTTTTAAAATCCTTTTTTTGAATAAAAGCTTTATCGGAAAAGTCACTTGATTCAAGCTTTTGGGTACCATCTACATACTCGTAAACCATCCTAAATCGCGTTATATCCGCGTCGTTTTGTTTTGCATTTCTCAGTGCAGTTTCTACACAAGCACTATGTATACGGTCGTCCGCGTCTACAAACATAATATAATCACCGGTGGCTTCCTCTAGACCTCTGTTTCTTGCACTGGAAACACCGCTGTTTTTTTGTTCGATTACCTTTATGATGCTCTGGTTTTCCTTATAATAATGATTTATAATGTCAGACGAACCGTCAGTGGAACCATCGTTTACAATTATAATCTCAAGGTTTTTATAAGTTTGAAGCAATATGGACCGGATGCAAAGATCCAACCTTTCTTCCCCATTGTAAACAGGAACGATGATACTGACTTTTTCCAACCGGCTTCACCACCTTTTGGGCAGGAATTGATTATTTTTCATTTGTTTTTTTATTTCAATCTTGTATAATAGAATATAATAATCAAAAGCTTCACTTTCATAGGCGTACATAAAAGCAATAACATCAATATTTTGTGCCTTATTTTTTTCATACTCAAAAAGGACAGAACAAGATATTTTTTTATATCCCGTCGACGAAGCATTTCTTTGACCTGATGAGTCGCTTCGCCTTCTTTTAAAATGCGAGACAAATTGAGCATAAGAATCAATATTGCAATTTGGGCACATTGGAATCTTAGCTCTTTTTCCTTCCGGTAAAACAGTTCAAACAATACACACAGCTTTTCTATTTTTTCCATTCCCTGTGTTTTGGAATGACTGTCTTCATATTGATAATAGTGATAGTAAGCTTCACCCATAAACACAATGGTATTCAATTTTGCCGCCATCTCAAAATTAAAAAGCAAATCTTCAGCAAAAACCTTTTCATTACTTTGAAATTTTATATTATTTTCCAATAAAAATCTTTTTTTGATAAGTTTGTTGCAACATTCAAAACTATGCTGAGGTCTGAATACGTATTTATCAAAATATTCTTTTCTGTTTTTCACATGAACTACTTTGTTCAGTTCCGGCAACTGAAAAACATATTTCCCGTCAGGAAATACATTAATAATATTACATTGCACAATTTCAGCATCATGTTCAATGGCCTTTTGAAGCATATTTTCATACATATTGCTACTGATGGTATCATCTGCATCCACAAAGCCGATATATTCCCCCCGGGCGTTCATAATGCCAAAATTCCTTGCAATACCTTGTCCTACATTATGATCCAACTGGATCAATCGGATTCTTTTGTCCTGCTTCGACAAGTCTTCTAAAATTTCTTGGGTTTTATCCGTAGAACCGTCATTTATTATAATAATTTCAATATCTCTTATAGTTTGCTTTAAAACAGAGTCAACACAGCGTTGAATGGTTTTTTCATTATTATAAGTCGGAATGATAACAGTAATTAATGGTCCCATAGGCTCATCTGTCCTTTAAAAACCGATCTTTAATTGTTTCCACATGTTTTTTAGCATCATCAAACACCTTATTCTCTACTTTAAAAACTTTTCCGTTTTGTTGGGATTGCAATACTTGCTGTACCGTAAAATTGTGAATGTAAAATCGCTCATGATGATATCCTAAATCATCCAACACATAATCTGTTTTCTTGGAATAGATAATAGGGGTAAAAGGTATTCCCATCCTAATAGCTAACAAACAACAGTGAAGGCGAATGGATATCACATGAGAACACCGTGCCATATTATTGATGATATTACTGCCGTCATCATCATGAACAACAATCTCCACCATATCCCTGTTTGTACAAAGGCTTCTAATGGTAAAAGCAGCCGCTAAATCATTTTCCCGTTCTATATCAAAGGCAAACAAAATTACTTTTTGATTGTTTTTCACTATATAGGTATCCGCTATTTCCGCCATTTTTTTATAAGAATCCAAATTGCTGTAGTTTTGCAGCCGATAAGCGGAAATACCAAGACAATCTTCCCCTGTATGAGGAGGCAGCCATTCATCAGGAATGGATAACAAGATATCCGGATAGCAGAATACTTGTTTATTTTTTATATACTTGGTAATAAAATTATAGGAAAAGCGGTCCCTTACCGTCAATATGTCATATTGTCGCATGTCCATTCTGGAAAGCCATGAAGCAAGGCCATTCACAAAGGGACCCACATTGCAGCCAATGACTGCCATAGGCAAACCTTTTCTTTTCAATTTTATTTTATTGAGAACATTCAATGCACAATAGTAAATTCCGACCTTATCGGTTACCATAAAACCCGATCCCACAATTCTCAGAATAAGGTCTATTTTGGTATGCGGATAGTCATACCAATTATATATATTGCTATGATTGATAAACGGCAGAAGCAACTCTCTCTTGCGTTCTTTGATAAACAAATGATGATTGCTTAATTGATGGGCAACAATTCTTATCATCATATCGTCGCCGAAATTTCTGTCTAAATACCCTTCAATTAAAATGTTCACCTAACTCTTTCCTCCGTAATTCAAAAATTACTTCAACGGTAATGGCGGCCAAAATCCCGAGCATAGTACCTATGACAAATGCAATAAGCAGGTAAAACCGAAGAGATAAACCGGTTTTAATGGTAATACCGGACAGTGATTCAATATGCCTGCTTGCATTTAAATTATTATAATCTTTAATAGTCTCATAAGTAACTTTATAAAGCCTTGACATCTTATTTCTTATATATTCAATGGATTTCTCCGCCCTGGCTTTTGCCTCTTCATAGTTTACATTTTCATTGACGGGCCTGCTAAACGCCTCTATTACTGTCTCACAGTAATTTGAATCGATAAGGGAATGAGCAGCCCCCACTCCGTCTAAAACGTACTTGTCCACCAGATCGTCATAGGTTGTTTTGGTACGCCTCATCTTACTATGAACAAAAACATCATTGGTATTAAACTCCTTATCCGTATCCCGGTTATAGGAATTGGGAACGGATTTATTGCTTTCTACAAAGCGCTCCATAAGAGAAAGCGCAACATTGGATGAATTGGCTTGATGCTGGCTGGTTAATAAATACTGCTCTTGTCTGTGCTTATATTTTTTAATCAGTGCCTCTTTATCTTTGGTAATTTGTGCATTGAAAATATTGGAAAACAATGCCGGCAAATCAAAATTTTTGATGGCTTTATACTCAACTGCCAAGTTATTCAAGCTCATTCCCGTTGTAGGCGAACGAAAGTCCGGATTTCCGCTGTGACGTTCCTCCAAATATTTGATGATATTTGTTACGGAAGAATTCATTACTTCCGCAACTTCTAAATAATCATGATTTTCTAAATCGGTGTCAAAATCCACTTCCGGAATCACTGCATTATTCAAATACGTCTCGCTGTAATAAATGCTGTAGTTTTTTATGATGGCATCAAGGATATCTCGCGCATATGCTCCGCTTTTGTCACTTCCGACAGTGAATTTGACGGAATAATCCGTAGGAAAGTAATCATATTCTTCCCCTTCCTTGTTTTTTGACTTTTTCAGCTCTACAATCTCATTAGGAATGATCGGATTTATCACAATTTTAGAACGTATTTCTTCTACACTTCCTTTGATATTAAGATCTTCCAGGGCACCCGATATAATATTGGGAGATATAATCTCATAAACATCCAAAGGTGCCCCATTGGGTGTAAAACCCGACCTGGCATTCTGATCGGTATACCGGATAATGGTTTCCGCACTATACGTTTGATGGCTGTTTACATACCACATGGTGACAAGCATTGTAAACAATATAATTGCTATAATTTCTATTTTCCATTTGTATATGTAGTGAAAAATATCCCATATCGTAATTTTCATATTTACACTCTCCTAAACAAACGTTCTTTCATAAGAACCAAAAAACAGCTCGCCAAAAAAAACCAAAAAGCAAATATAATGGTAGACATTAAGTCTAAACTAGCAATAATTGACTTCTCCGGTATGTTAAACTTTATATAATCGCGGGTCTTATAGGCAATATATTCATCATCTACCCTTTTGGCTATTGATTGAATCGCTATCAATTTTTCTTCCAGTTCTTTCAACATATTGTCCGCCTTTTCCCGCAAACGGCTTGCCTCCTGTTCATCATAATAAATGTTTGAAAACATGTTGATCAGATAATTATTTTTTTCAATCTCTTTATTCAGCTTTTCAGCATTAATTCCGGCATTATAAGCAGTATTCGCCAAATAATCAATCCCTGTCTTGGTTCTGTTCATATATAACTCATTGTTCTCGTCAAGGGAAGGGATAAAAGCAACACCGGTAATATTGGGGTCGTATTTTTCAATGGCACCTTTTACAAATTCCGCTTCTCTTAAGGCTTTACTCCTCTCAAAAGTGAGATTTTCCACGTTATAACGCAATTTATTAAGGTATGTTTCCCGGTCTTTTGCTACTGCCGACGATACTACAAAGGCTTTAAATTTTTCAAGCTCGATATTTTTAAAATTTTGTATCATAGCAAGAACATTGGCAAAAGTCTCTCCGGTTGTTTCTGACAAGTAGCTGCCGCTCTCATCATTTCTCCTGGTTATATAGGTTTCCATGGCAGCAACATTGTCCAATAATAAATCGGCTATTTCCACATATTCATACTGTTCGTATTCTTTTAACTTGTCCACCCCAACCGTTAAAATTGCATTGTTTTCTGCATGCTTGGCTTCAAAAACCTCTTTATATGCCTCTGCAATAGCACTTAACATTTCGTAGGTGTGGTTTTTGCTAAACTTGTTTTTCTGGGAATAGGATATTGAATATTCATTAGGAATATACTTAAATTCATTCCCTGATATTTTAGCATTTTTTACTTTTTCGGCAATGGTACTGGATGATTTTTCATAAACATCGATTCTGGAACGAAGTTCGTCCACCGTAATTCCCGTTGTATTATATTTTTCCAGCGCCTTGTCAAGTACCTCCACCGACTTAATTTCAAAAACATTAAACCTGGTACCGTCGGGATTTAATCCTTTTTCTGCAGCCGGATAATTTAACCACATGGACATAATGAGCTTGTTATAGCTCGCAAGAAAATTAAAAGCTGCATACCCTACGCTGACAATCAGTGTTGCGGTAATAATAAAAATCCGTTGTCTATATAGTACATCATACCATCTTTTGACAAACGCCCACATAATTCCTCCCCTTTCTGTAGGACAAATGAAACAAAAGGTATACTAAATAATACATTTTCCATCGATACAACCGATAAATCACCCGTCGCTTTTTAGAAAGAACATCCATATCAAGGTCCACGGTTTTTTCCCTGAAAAAATCGTTTTTCATTGCCTCTTTAAAGGGTTTATATCCTTTGCCGTGATAGATTTCGTTGTAAAGTATCTCCATGAAAAAGATATAACCGCGTGCGGCAAATGCACGTTTTAAATTGGCACTATAACAGCAATAATAGGTTTCAAGTTCCTCCATAAAATTGATACATCTTTCTGTTAAGTTTTCCTTATATGTATAGGAAACCGAATCATGACGCTGATAGTAATTATAAAGAGGTTTATCAACAATACATATTTTTTTCAAATGCTTTAACGTTTTAAAATAAAACAAAGCATCTTCGGCATATATTTTGCTTCTCTCTTCAAACAAAATGCCGGATTGTTTTAAAAGCGCCGTGCGATAAAGTTTATTCCATACACAACCGCCAAGAAATATTTTTTCTCCTAGAACGCCTGAAATCCATCCAATAGGATCGTCCGAAACCTCGACCACTTTTTGCTTAGGCATCGACAAAAAAACCGTTTCGGCAAAACCGTCAAAGACCCGGCGAAAATTACAAACCGCCATATCACTGCCGGTGGCTTTAATTTCTTCATACATCACCCTTAACATATCCGGTTCCAAATAATCGTCGGAATCAATAAAAATAATGTAATCGCCTGTAGCATTTAACAGCCCTAAATTCCTCGCATAAGAAACCCCTTGATGTTCCACATCGAAAACAATAATTCTGGGATCATTCCTCTCAAATTTCCTAATGATACTTATTCCGTTGTCCGAAGAGCCGTCATTTACCACAATAATTTCAATTTCCCTAAGCGTTTGACTGACAACACTGTGCAAACATCTTTCAAGGTATTTTTCCGTATTATAAACACATACAACTACCGTCACTTTATTTTTCAACATTGTTCACATCCTCATAATTCATTGCAGACATCATCAACACATTCCAAAAGGGCTTATAGCTGGCATACAAGGTGAGCGACATGGATAATACAAACATGCCAAACAAACTTACCGCTATAATCCTATTCACGGCTAAATTCCTGACACTGCCGCAAAATATGACCGCAAAGAACAAAGCCAAACCTATGAATCCCTGGTCACACCAAACCTGAAGCCAATGATTATGCGCAACGGTACTGCGAGTCAAGGATTCTCGTAAAAAATACGTAGTAGAACCCAAACCATGGCCAAAAATAAGGGATCTCTCACTTTGGGTAATAGCCTCATATACGGTATTCCATAAATCAAATCGGCCACTTCCCCTGTCTTCCATAATACTTTCTATGGTCATCCTCTCCTTTACACTTTCAGGAAGCAACGGATAAAAGGCCGTAAAAAATATGGAAAAAATAATTAGCAATGCCAAGCAAACCTTAAGTTTATTTCCAACTCCTTTCACCGTCAAAAAGGCAAATACCGCAATCGTAGCAAATATTGCCGTCAGTCCTCCTCTTGAACCGGTGGTAAATGCCACATAAACCATTGCCAACATCAAAAGGAGATAGAATATCTTTCGCTTAAAACCGTTTTTCTTGATGACCTGATCCATGCAAACCAGCATGGGAACAAAAAAATATCCACAAAGTTGGTTGGGGTCTTCATTTCCTCCGCCTATACCAATGGTAAGCCGTTCGGTTGTCCCCAACTCCACTCCGCCGGAAAACATTGCCGCAACAGAAATAATCCCTGCAATCACCCACGCGTACAGAAAAACCTCTTTCTCTCGCTGATTATATACCCTGATGGAAATCAAATACAACAATGCAGAGGTTTCTATAATTCCTCGCAAATTCACCCACGCATTGGCATCATGAAGTAGAAACAGACTTCCAATGCTGTAAGTAATATATAACCCCATGAACAAATGCACCAAATTAAACTGGAATTCATTTTTCCCTTCACCCAAAAACAGCGCTGCAATCAGAGCCATCCCGGAAAATATGGATAATAATTTTAATAAGGAAATATCTCCCGGCATAGGTACAATGGACAGCGGCATGCACATAAAGTAAAAACAAGCAATAAGAGCGGGAATTCTTATTTTTTCACCCTTTTCATTTGCTTTAAATAACCTCATAATCCTCTCCATATTGAAAAATAAAGTTCAATATATTGTTCCGTAATTCTTTTTATATCAAACTCATTTGCTTTCAAGCGATTCACACAGGACATTTTCTCTCTTAGTTTCGGATTTTCATAAACCCTCCGAATAGCATTTGCCATTGCCGTTTCATCGTTCGGTGGAACAAGGAAACCGTTAACCCCGTCTTCCAAGATGTCCCGTACACCACCTACATTCGTGGATATTACCGGCAGCCCTGCTGCATAAGCTTCTAAGATGGATAAAGGTAATCCCTCAAATGTTGAACTAAGGACAAAAACATCCGCTTTCTTTAAAAATGTCTCTACATGATCGGTAATACCGGTAAACAATACTTTATCGGCAATTCCAAGTACCTCTGTTTCATGTCGGACCCTTTCCCGTTCCGCCCCTTCCCCCACAAAAATCAAACGCACATCCGGATATTGCAAAATCACTTTATAAAAGGAATGTAACAATAACATCTGATTTTTCCATTTATTAAAAGATGCAACATTAATTACCGTAAAAGGACGGGGTTTGCTTTTTTCTTCATCGGATAAGGCATACCTGGATACATCAATACCATTTAATATAACCGGTATCTTTCTGCCGGAAATTCTATATTGTTGAATAACACTTTTTTTAACCGACGGCGAAATAGCAACAGGCACCACCCCTAAAAACCGATATGCAAACCCCTGCATCAGCCTGTGTATTCGGCCAAACTCCATAGGCGCCACCGAATGAACGGTATGGACTTTCACTGTATCTTTATTCCTTATATACCAAGGAATTGCATAAACAGCCGCATGAAGATGTGTATGCACAATATCGGGATTGATTTTATTTAGCGTCTGATACAGCGTTACCATGCTTCCAACATCAAACCCTACTTTTTTCCCCAAAAAAATTGTCTGAATTCCATGACTCTCAAGGCACTTTTCCAAAGTCACATCACTTTTTTCATATTGGCTGATGACAACTACATCAAATTGTTCCTTACAATTTACCGCAAGATTGACCAACAATCTTTCTGCTCCGCCTGTTTGCAGAGACTGCACAATATGAACCAGCTTCAATTTTTTCACAACGGCATCCTCCGCATTTAATGATTTAAATAAAAGTCTTGCAGCCATGCCACCTGATCCCGTATATCATAACCCGCACTTTTTATTTTATCGTAAGTGTTCTCCCGATCATAATGCTTATACTTCAGCACTTCTTCCGCCCATACATCGGGAGGACTGCTTAAACTCAAAAAACTGCAATTTCCGGTAATATCCGCCTCTCTTGTAATGGCATCGGATAAAACACAATGAATCCCGGAAGCCTGCGCTTCTATGGACACCACCGGCAAGCCTTCATAATAAGACGGCAGTACAAAAACATCACTCGCCTGTAAAAGCTCAGCGACGTCATCCCGCACGTTTAAAAAATGTACAACTTCGGAAAGTTCGTAAGCTTTTACCTTCTCCTGTATTTCATCCATAAGCGGTCCTTTCCCTACCAGCAACAAAACCGCACTTTTATCACGGCGATACACGCTCCTGAAGATATCGATCAAAAACTTGTGATTCTTTTCCGCTTTAAACCTGCCGATATGAAGAATAACAAAACGGTCCTCCAAATTCATTTCCGCCCTTTTCCTATCACGGATTTCTTTATTGTATAAAAATTTTTCAACAAAAATACCGTTTTTGATTAAATTATAATTATCTTTTTTCAGTTTATTCTTACCAAAACAAAATGCTCCTGCCTTATCGGAACAGGCAAAATAAAAATCTGCACAAAAGCGAAGAGGCAACAGTGCCAGCCTTTCAACACGGCCTTTAAAGGTGGCAGCCGTACTTGCATAATGGGCATGGATAATGGTTGTTTTCACACCGTGTAACTTGGCCAAAGGCAAGTAAATAATACCTACACTTGTTAAATTCCCATGAACAATATCATATTCACCCTTGTGTTTCTTAAAAAAATCATTGACCGCCTTAATATATTTAAAGGTATTTTTAAATTGAAGTCTGGGCATGATAAAAATTTTACCGCCCAAAGCATATATTTCATCATCAAAGGCACCTTTTTCCTCGTAATTCAGCATAAAATCGTAAGTCACTTTACTTCGGTCCAACAACCGGAAAAAATTCATCAACATAACTTCCAAACCGCCATAATGCATTTTTCCGGCAACTACTAATACTTTTTTAGGCATCCCCCATACACATCCTATCGGTTCATTTGGTATGTTTTTTCCTGTATTCCTTCAGCATTCTCTTTTACAAATATAGTCTTTATGGTCAGTAAAATAATTTTAATGTCCTTAAAAAAGGAATAGTCTTTTATATAAAGAAGGTCATATAAAATCTTGTCTTTGACCGTAGTATCATACCTTGCATAAACCTGAGCCAATCCTGTTAGTCCTGCTTTTACGAAAAAACGCTTGTCATAGTTTTCAATTTCCTTTAAATAGCGCTCCACAAAAACCGGGCGCTCAGGCCGAGGCCCCACAATGGACATGTCATTAAACAAAACGTTAAACAACTGCGGCAATTCGTCCATTCTTGTAGAGCGAAGAAATTTGCCCACTTTGGTAATTCTGGGGTCGTCTTTTGTTGCCAATACGGCACCGGTAGTTTTTTCCGCATCCTCATACATGGTTCTGAATTTATATATGTAAAAGGGTTTTTGATTTTTTGTCACCCTAAGCTGTCTATAAATAACCGGACCTTTGGATTCCATTTTAATGGCAATAGGTACCAAAATAAATATGGGTAACGTGATTAGTATTCCTATAATGGCCACTACTACATCAAACGCCCTTTTTACCGCACTTTGCATTCTGGTAAGCCCATAAGGGTTAATTCTAAGCGCGGGCGTATCATCAAACTGCACGGTTTCACTTTTCATGGTACTGATATTGTAAAAATCAGGCAAAATGTATATAATCTTATTTTGTTCCACCGCTTTGGAAATCAGCAAATCTCGAAGTTTAACCGGAATATTGGGGGAGATAAAAATACTTTCATATTCTTTAAACGTTACATTGATGAGTTGGTCAATTTCTTCTTGGTTATTTACATCAATCAATATATACCAGGATTCGTAAAGAGCCAAATAAGAGTATTTGATTTTTCTTGCCAGACTGTTTTCAACGTCCTTGGACTCAATAACTAACAGCTTTGCAGCTCCTTCCAGTTTTTTTTCCACATACAGCAAAACCATTTTAAAACTGCCGATAAGTAAAAACAATAAAATAGGCATCAGTAAAAAGAATAAAACGGATATCGTCTCATGAAAAACATTGATAAAAACAAATTGTATCAAAATCGTAACAAAAGTTGATATCAGCGACGCTATGGCAATGGAAAGCAGCCTTTCAAACTTACTTCTTACGGTTTTTGTATAAAATTCATACGTATAAAGCATGAAGATAACACTGAAAACATAAGATAACGTTGCTACCATATAAGAAATCGAAGGATATAAAGACAAAATGTTTTTGGCAATCACACAGGATAAAAGCACTAACAAAATATCAATAATTACAACTATTGTATCAAAAATTTTATTTTGGTGCAACTTGATGTCCATTCCATCTCCCTCCTTCCTGTTCTTGTCATTAGATTCTTCAAACAATTTCTAAATAAACAATATATATACATATTTTCCTTTATATTCAAAATGGAACGCCAATATGGCGTTCCATTTTGAAGTTACAATTTATTGAACATTTAATTATAATCAATGGAATATCGATCCGGTTTTCCGTTGGGATCTATCTTATAAATACCGTCTTCCATAAAGTTATAATATCCAAAGGACGCACGCATGATATGGTTATAATACCATATCTCATTACCTTTTTCATCTTCTTTTTTCAAATCCCGGTAGGGGTTCAACTCATCTCTAACCTCGTGGTACTCTTTTCTTCCTATCATATAATTGACCATCTTTACAAATTCAGCCCGAGTCATTTCTTTGTCAGGTCTTACTGTACCATCGTCATAACCTTGCAAAACTCCAAGATCTACTAAAGCTTTTATATAATGATAATATGGATTGTAAGGCGGAAGATCAGAAAAATTTATGGTCTTTGAATCATTCGGCCTTATCCTAAGAGCAAAACATATAATTTTTGCGACCTCACCACGGGGAATCTCAGCTTGTGCGCTTATGTAGCTTGTCTTATAAACGCCGATATACTTCATATACTCAAGTGCTGCCCGTGACCATCTGTTTTCTTCAATATTTTCATAAGTGTAAGTGCCAACGGAAAATGCCTTATCTATTTTACCATCTTGCTTTAATAGCCTGTAAATCACAGCCACGGCTTGTTCTCTTGTAATATTTTCCTCTGGATATACATAACCTTCTTCACTTCCGTACAAATAGGCATACGGAAAATTAACTAACAAAGTGTCTCCTTCCGGTATATCTATCACAGTAGGTGTCGGCGTTGGCGTCGGTTCCGGTGTAGGTTCCGGCGTTGGTTCCGGCACAGTTGGTTGAGGCATTATCAGATTTGAATATTGCTCGTCATAAACCACTCTGCCTGAACCTGACATATGCAACGTATTTGCCACAATTCTTCCATTTAAAACACCACTACCTTGAATGGAAGCATTTGCCTGAAGTACGTAAACAGTGCCATAAATCTTTGAATTGCCATACATACTAAAGTTTGTCGCATTATTTGATACAATGTTCCCATACAGTCCAATTGTTTTTACAGATATACTGCCGCGGTTCACATAAAGATTTGCATACATTCCACCATGACCGCCATCATTTAACGCATTAACATCTCCGTTTACAAAAACATGAGTTTTGACATCAAGTTTATTTGTACCCTTAATTGTTTGAGCCCCGCTCATACTCAGATTGCCGTTTATAAACAAAAATAAATTTCCGTCGCCCACCGGTTCTATATACCCATTTGCTCCAAACACAATATTATCCACCACAATATATATATCACCCTGTGATACATCAATCTTCAAAGCCGTACGAATTTCAAGCCTTCCGTAGTGTGTATCTTGTGTAATCATTTTACCTTGCAAATCATCACCTGTTGTAAAGGACTCTACATAATTGTTAATTTCAGGAGCTGTCATAAAGATTTGTTCAGGTGCATGAAACTCCGTATTATCCAGCCTAATAATCCTGCTTAAAAAATCCGAATACCATCCTTGATAAACAAACCATTCAGGTGCTTTTAACTGCTTAAATGCATTCAAATACATATTACCTGAAGCTACATTTCCACCAATATAGGGAAATAATATATCACCGTTTGCCGAATAAATATCTCCTTCTACAAACGCAGAGCCTTCCCCATTAAAAGAACCGTTTAGATAGACAGCAATTTTTGCAGGATCAATTGTATCAGTGTTTGCAGATACCAAAGCAAAAGCGTTAAATAACATGATGATGGTTATTATTGCTGACCCTATCTTTTTTTTGCTTCTCGTTTTTAACATAAGCCTCCTCCTCTTCAACTGGCAAAAACTTCTAAACTTTTGCTTTGCAGAACCCTACAAAGCACTTAATTTGCTAATAAAAAAGCCATAATTTATTAATACGTTGATTAATAAATTATGGCAACTGGCTGTCATATTCTTCATCTACAACGAAGAACTTAGACCCTATAGCTTTGCGTCCCCGCCTTTCGGCAGGTTAGCCTTTTACATACAATATCATATATTAAATTATAATATTATAATAGTTATAACAAAAAATTCATAATCCGTTATCTAATATCAATATACTATGTTTTTACAAAAAATGCAATAGTTATTTATCATTTTTTTGTGTTGCTTCTTCTTTTTTATTTCCTATACTTAGAAGAATATTTAAAAGTATACCGAATATGGCCGCACCGGCAACACAAGGCACCTCCACGCCAAAAAACGGAATATTTCCGTTAAATCCGTACTGTCCGCCGAGCCCGATAACCATTATGGTTGCAATGACCGCAATATTTTTGGCACTAAACAAGTCCACTTTCTTCTCCACCATAATGGCAATCCCTTGAGCAGCAATCGCTCCGAACAAGTAAACTTCCAAACCGCCTATTACCGAAGTAGGAATGGAATAAATGGCGTTAACAAGCGGTGTAAAACAAGCAATAATCATGGCAATAACGGATGCAACAATAAGAACCGATGTGGAAAATACTCTGGTTATGGCCATAGCACTGATATTTTCCCCATAGTTTGTTCCTGCGGGACCGCCTACAAAACCTGAAATGATATCTCCAATACCGTCACCAATTAAGTTAAGGCCAAGCAAATCGGCAATATTATATCTCTTATCTTTTCCTTTTTTCTTGGCTAAATCATTTACATAAATATCAAGCTGATATACATGTGCCGTTGATTCAGGAATGGTTGCTATTGCGATGGGCATAATTGCAGCTACTGCCATCCACGACGGTTTCGGAAGCGTAAAGATGGGCAGGGCAAAAATTCCGGTGCTTGCCGTCTCAGGCAAAACCTTAAAAAGATTAATACCTGTTACAAGATTAATGATATAAGCGGTAAAACAACCTACAATGGGACCTAAAAGAAGCGGAAGCTGTCCGGCTACGCCTTTTAAATATACCGAAAACAAAATGGTGGAAATCAAGGTAACAAGAGAAATGACCCATGCCATATTATTCGCAAGTGCTAACTGATTTTCGGCAACTGTAATGGTACCGGCCGTATCCACAGCAATGGACGCTGCATCCCGTAATGCGGTACCTGCAAGAGTAAGCCCGATTACCATGGCAATCGGTCCTGTAACCGAAGCAGGAAGAATTTTTTCAATGGAATCCCTACCGAAACGATTGACAATAAGACCGGCTACTATCGAAACAAAACCGGACATCACAATACCAAATTGAGCAATTGCTATCTTGTCATTTAATGCATATGATGCAAGTGCCTCAGAAGCCATTAAACTGCCTATTGCAGCAACATAGGAAAAGCTGGATCCATAGTACAACGGAATTTTTCTTCCTGTAATCAATAAAAAGCAAATGGTTGCAAGACCACTGGCAAAAATAGTGGTTGAGATATGGAAACCTGTAATAATTGCAACCGCCACCGTTGCAGGAAACATGACAATAACTTGTTGTATTGCATATAATAACAGTTTCCAAATTTCAGGTCTCTCATCCGGAAGATACCCCATTACTTGTTGATTTTTTGCCATAATAATATCCCCTTTCATAATGTTTAATATTGATTTTTCCTCACTAAAAAATACATTTTTCGGGCAAAAAAAATCTTGTCTGTAAAACTGCAGACAAGATTATCCTTCCGTACCTATGTGTCACTTTACACCCATACCATACTTCGAAATATCTTGTCGGCATCTCTGTACCAGACTTAAAAATATTTCTCCCCATTAATGTATTTTATTAATTTTACACTTCGGTTGATATTTTAACACATAGAAATTCGTTTTTCAACATATTCCAATAAAAAATATTTTATTTTTTAACAAAACAATAAATACAAGTTTATAACATTATGTAACCTTTCTGCACTTGAATCATATGATATAGTATAACTAACTATAAGGATGTGATCAAATGAATGATTTCTATATTAATCAACCACGAGTTCCGTTCCCGTTTCGATTCCCGTTCCAACCGGGAAGGCAGCCGCAACAACCGGGTATGCTCTTTCCTCCTACAGGCGGTACACCAGAAACAGGACAACCATTAACCCCGCCACCGTCATTTACTCCACAAAGGCCGAGGGATCAACAACCCGGCGTATTTTTGGTGGACCCGGGCGCAATTCGGCCTTGCCTTAACAGGTTTGTATATATCTGGCTTACCAACGGTCAGCAATTCTGGGCATGGCTTACATTTGTAGGCCCCAATTCAGTAGCCGGCTGGCGATGGACAGGATTTGGATGGATATTCTTTGGAACGGACTTGAGAAATATCGACACATTTGTATGTTTTTAACGGTTACAAACACAAAAGCGTCATCGGATAATGTATCATACATTATCCGATGACGCTTTTGTGTTGAAATATTACATTGCGGAAAAGCTGTCAAAAGTACGTTTTATCAGTGCAATGGCAGCTTCCCGTGTAGTATTGGCGAGAGGCAGGAAAGCACCATTTGCCCCCTTAATAATCCCTTTTGCTGAGAAATAATTAATACCTTCCCTTGCCCAATCAGCAATATCATAATCATCGGTAAAGACTATAGGTGAACTAACACTTGTATCAAGATTCGGCAAAGCTGCTTTAACCACCCGGAGCAGCATTGTTGCAATCTCTTGACGGGTTACAGGATCAGCAGGTGCAAATTTCCCATCACCAACGCCTTTAATAATCCCTAAATTATAAGCTTTTAAAATTTCAGGATTTGTCGTATCGGTAAAGGTTGATTCCGGTGCAGGTTCGGCTGTTTTTCCGGTCATTGCTTCATAAAGCTTAATGGCAAGCTCTGCAAATTCTTCACGAGTGATTGGTTCTTGGAACTCTACCAAAACCTTTTCCGTTGTAAGGTTACTATTTGCAGCTTCTTGAACTTCTTGCACAGCCCAACCGGACATTCCTTCATAGCCTTCATAGAATTCTACAGGACTGCCGCTAACCGTAAACGGAACCGATACAAGCAGTGCTTCATCAGTATAAACATGATCTGCGGCATATACCCTTATCTCATATTCACCTACATCATACGGCGCCTCTACTTCCCATTTGTCTGCTATTAAATTTCTTATATATTCATATGCCCCATATTGGTCATGGCGTGCTCCCTTTTTGTAAATACTTACATATGCGTTCATTTGCACCTGTGCCTCGGTTACCCCCGAAACAGTCACAATAATCTTTTCATAAGGTGCAAAATTACTTTTATTCAGTTGAACAGATGCCTGCGTGGTGGTATAAGCAACTTTAAACGAGACGGTTACATATAAATTCTCATCAACATAATTGCCATCTGAAGCATATAATCTTACCTCATATTCTCCTACTTCGGTGGGTGCTTCTACTTCCCATTTGTTTGCAATTAAATTTCTTATATATTCATATGCCCCATATTGGTCATGGCGTGCTCCTTTTTTGTAAATACTTACATATGCGTTCATTTGCACCTGTGCTTCCGATACGCCCTCTACAACAACAACCATACCTTCCCTTGGAGTATAAACTTCCTTGTCAAGCTTGACAGTAGCAACCTTATCGGTTATGTATTTTACTTGTAACGGAATTTTAGCTAAGAGGCTATCTTCTTCCCTGTCATTATCATAAACCCTTATTTCATATTCACCTACTTCACGTGGAGCATTTACTTCCCACTCTCCGGCAATTAAACTATGGACATACTCATAAGGACCATATTGGTCAATACGTGCTCCTTTTTTATATATTGACACAAATGCCCAATCCGAAGTATTACCGGAAACGGTGACCACCATTTTTTCATTAATTGTGTACGCTTCTTTGTCTGTTGTGATAGTGACACCTGCAGCCCATATCGTAAAGGGAAGCATGATACTAACTGCCAATACCATCGCCAGAATAATACTTAATGTTTTCCTTGCCATTTTGCATTCCTCCTTAAGCGAATTTATAATAATGAAAATTCAGGCTTATTATAGTATAAAACCCCAGTTTTTGTATATCGTACTGAGTATGATTTTTGTAAAAAAAGCCCATACACAAGGTGTATGGGGGTATATGACAAAAAAGATTAAACAATTTCAGAAAGGAGACCGCTTTTTTTGATTAACTTAATGTATAAAAGCAACTCATTTTTGGAGGAAACGCCCAGTTTCCTATAAATATGACTGTTATGCGTTTTAAAGGTACTTAATGATATATACATTTGCGATAAAATCTCTTCATTGGTTTTGCCTTCTAAATAATACCTGAAAATTATTTTCTCCGTAGGTGTCAGTGTTTTAACCCGATGAATGAAATCTGCAAACAAATCTTCCGGCAATAAAGATTTGTTTGCATGTTTTTCTCTTATTTGTTCAATAATTTCATCAATTTCTTGTATATTGGTTTTTACGTTATTATTTATAGAATCCTGCTTTAAAAGGCTAAGCCCTTCTATAACAGGCTTTATATACCTCCTACTTATTAAAAAGGAAAGGCCTATACCTATACATAAAAACATAGAACAAAGTATAATAAATCTCATCCTCATGGGAGAGACAAAACTATCCAAATCCTCCTGGGGCATAACAAGAGCCAATGCAAATTTCTGATCTTCGAAGGCAGAATTATTAGGATATAACTTTACAAGCCCATGAATGCCTACAAAATTATTACCGCTTATCTGTCTATACTTATAAAGTTTACTACTGCCATTGGTATAGGTTAAACAATCACTTGACATTTTACTATTGTTAAATGCCGCATAACTTCCCGAAAATAAAGAACGGCCAACAAGTAAGTTGGATTCTTCTGCAGGACAAAGCATACAAAACATACGTTTATAAACACTGTTATTAGGCATAAAATTCAACTTAAATAACATGGCGCTTACTTCAAAACCGCAGACTCCAAAGGCAGTTCCGCTTGAATCAATTAGAGGAATACTGCACAGCATGACTTCTTCACTGGTTTGGGGAAGAATCAATGCATGGCTCCAATAATACAATCTGGATAACGGTAAAGTGGAATCTCTTGACTTTGCCAAAGGAAGTGAATAGTACGGTGCATCTTGTACATCAAATTCCATAGACCATTGGGAATGAAGCCGAACCCCTCTGCTCCTGCCTATATTTGCATTGCCTCTGAGAACGGTGATGTATGGCTCGGCAGAACTTAAAACATTAGGCTCCATATTTTTAAGATATAGCCCAGCACGAGAATACTCCGCACCCTCCAGATGTTTATTTACAGTAGCATCCAGAATAACAAAAATGCCACTGCTTTTTGTTTTTTTCAAATACCCCAAAAGCCGTTCAAATTCACCTGATAAAATTACTTCCAGAACATCAGGATGATTGTTCAAATCCGACGGATGAAGTCCGTTATCCATAAGCCCGTTTTCAATACTCTGGGATAGTTCTTTTGAAAGATTAATTGCCTGAGCGGAAATATCTCCATACTGCTTTTCAACATGGCGTTTAATATTTGAAAACTCATGAATAATAAAGTTTTCCGTTTTATGAAGCTCTGCGGTGAAAGAATCGGTTAGCGAGAAAAACATCATAATAACAATAAACATTATAATAACTAAAACCGACAAAAAAATAAACAACCGGCTATGCAAAGAAAAAGTAATACTTCCACACTGTTTTACTTTATTGCTTAAGAAATTCTTCCAACCCATTTTTCAATACCTCTTTATATACCATATCTCTCTTTTGTTTTTCAGAACAACTTTCTATCTTTGCTTTAGCTTTCAGCACCGCTTCTTTCAATCTTGTTTCATATTGCTTTTGTATATTATCAAAATCGTCTACAAGCGGAGGTATGAAAAAATCATATTCCTTCTGCATCATAACTGCCGTACTCAGTAGCTTTTTTATATTGTTATCAGGTAAGCTTTCTATTTCCTTTTCCATAACATCATGGAACGCCTTTTCGGTCACAGGAAAATAACCGCTTGAGGCAGTAAAACGCAAGTTTTGAGCAGGCTCCGTAAACCATTTGAGAAAAACAGCAGCCGCATGTTCCTTTTCTTTGGTCGATTTGATGACACACATTCCGCCGCCGCGCTGAATGGCTACCTTAGCACCACCTTCAAATATAGGATAAGGTAAAATGACATACTCCACATCTTCTTTGGAATTATCCGCATAGGTTACCTGATCCGGATAGAACAGCACACCTGCCGTCGAACCTGTTGAACAGATCACATCACCCGTCTTAAACAAATCGGAACTATACCCGTCAAATAAAACAACCCTTCCTAGCACAGAAGGAATATAACAGCTATCCCATATTCTCTTAAATACAGGAGAGGAAGGATTCAAAGCGCCATCCTTTATAAATTCATCCCCAAGTTGGGCAAAACCCACCTGGGCCATATTGAATAACGAATCCGGCATATAAAATGTTTTCCCGTCATTCGGTTGATCAGGTGTCTGATTATCCGTCCATTCATAATATTTATCAGCCACTCTTATAATCCCTTCAAATGTACCGAGTTCATCATAGGTAACTCCGGTCTCATTGGCAAAGCGATCAAAAATTGTTTTGTTCAAAAATAAAACCTCCGTCGATTTGGCAACAGGAAGTAAATACAACTTTCCATCGTGCAGCCTGCCTTCTTCTAAAAAGCGTGGAATATATTGCTTAAGCTCATTATCACTAAACTGAGTTTCCAAATTCATTAAGAGACCTTCTTGTGCAAGTATAAGTGCAGTTTTAGGATATGCGGTAGTGATATCAGGAAGTGAAGGCACACCCGGATCACCGTTTGCCGACGATACAAGCTTTTCATGCAGAGCAGAAGAGCTTGAAATCGAAGTAACGTTTATCATGATTCCCTTTTGTGTGCCTACCGTATTATTAAATTCATCAATCAGCTCATCCATAAGATTTTTCATCTGACCGCCATAATTATGCCACATATTCAAAGTAACAGGTTTTTTGAGTTCAACAGAAACCTCTTCACTGCACCCGATAAACAAGCCTAAAATATAAGCCACAGTTAATAATGAAAATATATGCTTCATCACTGAACCTCTCGCGCCTTTTAATTCCATATGTGGAATCATTTTAACACAAATTGTATTACTTTGCAAGAAATAATTTATTCTATTTTATTAATACTATAAAGGATTTTTATTGTTTATGTAGAATTAAGTTAAAAAGCATGCTTTTACGTTATGAGACAGCTCTGATTTTAAAAAGAAAACGGAGGGATTGGAATGGCTTTTGAATGGAAAGACCGTTATAGCCTGGGAATCAAAGAAATTGATGAACAACATCAGAAACTTTTTGCCATCGGAAATCAGGTCTACGACCTTGCCATATTGAATGATTCGTATGACCACTATGATGAAATTATGCAATTACTACAAGAACTGTATGATTATACGGAATATCACTTCGGTTATGAAGAAAATCTGATACAAACCCATAATTATCAAGAAACGGATCAGCACAAAAAAATGCATCATTTCTTTGTTGACAAAATCAGGTCCATCTTAGCAAAGGACATTGATGAAAACCAACAGGAAGCCGTCTTGGAAATCCTGAATTTTTTGTCTGAATGGATTAGCAGTCACATTTTAATTGCAGACCGAAAATATGTTGATGATTTTAAAGTACGGGGCATTATTTAGGTCAATAAAGTCACCGAATGATTGAAATATTAATTTGACAAAGCCTTGTTGAAGTGTTAAAATAAAAACAATTCAATAATCCATGCGGAGATCTGGAGACGCATTAATACAAAAGGTTTGGAAAAACCTCTTGTTTTAATGCGTCTTTTTGTATGCCAAAAAACAAGGGAGGAAAGTTACACATGTATGATGTTGCTATTATCGGTGCAGGTGTAGTTGGTTGCATGATAGCAAGAGAACTGTCTAAATACCAACTGTCGGTCTGTGTTTTAGAAAAAGAAGCGGACGTTGCTACCGGTGCCACTCGTGCCAACAGTGGAATTGTGCATGCCGGATTTGATGCAAAAGAAGGAACATTAAAGGCAAAACTTAATGTTCAAGGCAGCAAAATGATGCCAAAAGTTTGCGAAGACCTAGGTGTGAATTATATAAATAACGGTTCACTTGTCATCGGATTTAATGAAAAGGATTTAAAAGAAATTGTTACTTTATATAATCGCGGAAAGATAAATGGAGTAGAAAAACTGGAAATCCTAAATCAAGAACAGCTAAGAAACCTGGAACCTAATATTTCAAAAAAAGCCATCGGCGCACTGTATGCTCCGACCGGTGCAATTGTTTGTCCTTATGAACTTGCCATATCCGCCATGGGTAATGCCATGGACAACGGAATTCAATTAAAACTAAATTTCCACGTAGAAAAAATGGAAAGAAAAAACGACACATATTATATCTTTTCCAACACGGAAACAGTTTCCGCCAAATATGTCATCAATGCAGCAGGGGTTTATTCGGATTATGTTGCCAACCTGGTAGGAGATAACAGTTTTTATATCAAACCACGAAAAGGCGAGTACATGCTTTTAGATAAAACATGTGGAAATATAGTTTCACATACCATTTTCAGGACGCCTACCGAAAAAGGAAAAGGAATTTTAGTCTCTCCGACAGTAGACGGCAATATCATTTTAGGTCCTACGTCGGTTGATGCTGAAGATAAAAGCGACAATTCCACTTCCTACGAAGGTTTTCAAAAAATCATGAAAGAGGTTGGTGAAAATGTTGAAAATATACCGCTCAATAAGGTCATCACTTCCTTTTGCGGCCTTCGTGCAACCGGCAGCACAGGCGATTTTATCATAAACATGAAAAACAAATTTGTAAATGTGGCAGGAATTGAATCTCCCGGATTATCTGCCGCCCCGGCAATTGCCCAATATGTCGTTGAGTTGTTAAAAAATGATTCCTTAAAGCCGGAAGAAAAAGCTGACTTCAACCCAAAACGTAAATCCATGCACTTTTTCAAAAAACTATCCGTAGAAGAAAAAAATAAATTGATACGAAAAAATCCAAGTTACGGCAAGATCGTGTGCCGATGTGAAATGGTTACAGAAGGTGAAATCATCGATGCCATCCATACCAATCCGAAAGCCACCACCGTTGACGGCGTCAAAATCCGTACCAGAAGCGGCATGGGCCGGTGTCAAGGAGGATTTTGCTCACCTTCTGTTGTGGAAATTTTAGCAAGGGAACTGAACACCTCGGTTTTAAATATAACGAAATCCGGTGGCAACAGTAACATATTAGTTTGTAGAACAAAAGGCGGTGAGTTAAATTGAAAAAAATTGATTTGGTGATCATAGGCGGCGGCCCGGCAGGTATGAGTGCAGCCATTAGTGCCTACAATAACGGTGTAAAAGATATATTAATTTTAGAACGGGCCGAAGAACTTGGTGGCATCCTTCAACAGTGCATACACAACGGATTTGGATTACATAAGTTTAAAGAGGAGTTAACCGGTCCGGAATATGCTTGGAGGTATGAACAGCAAATAAAACAACGAAACATTCCGTATATGCTCAACACCATGGTTACGAAAATTACCAAAGACAAAAAAATTACTGCCGTGAACTCCACGGAGGGTATTTTTGAAATCCAAGCCAAAGCAATCATCCTTGCTATGGGTTGCAGGGAACGCTCAAAAGGTGCATTGAATATTCCCGGATTCAGACCGGCGGGAATTTTTTCAGCCGGAACGGCCCAAAAATATGTAAATATAAAAGGATATTTGCCGGGTAAAGAAATTGTCATTCTCGGTTCCGGCGATATCGGCTTAATCATGGCAAGACGTATGACCTTGGAAGGTGCAAAAGTGAAGGCCGTATGCGAAATTATGCCCTATTCGGGAGGTCTTGCCAGAAATATTCAGCAATGTCTTAACGACTTTAACATCCCTCTTAAACTGAGTCATACGGTTGTTGAAATACATGGAAAAGAGCGGTTAACAGGGGTGACCATTGCAAAGGTGGATGAAAACCGAAAGCCCATTATGGAGACAAAAGAATATATACCATGTGACACCCTTTTGCTTTCCGTTGGACTGATTCCTGAAAATGATCTGTCCAGAGAAACAGGAATAGAGCTTGACCCAAGCACCCAAGGGGCTATTGTTGACCAAAACCGCCAAACATCCATCGACGGAATTTTTGCCTGCGGAAACGTTCTTCATGTACACGACCTCGTGGACTATGTGTCAGACGAAGCTGAAATTGCGGGGAAGGCCGCTGCAAATTACTTAAATCAAAAAGCGGAAAATAATATTCATATATCCATCAAAACAGACGGAAAAATACGATATACCGTTCCTCAGCGATTCACCGGCACTCAAAAGACCACCCTATATTTTAGAACTGCCGACGTATATGAAAATGCAGTAATCCATGTTCGAGACGGTGAAAAAATTATACATTCTCAAAAGAAAAGAAAACTGCTTCCTGCGGAAATGGAAACCATCACACTCAGTGAAGAAATCATTAAAAACGTAAGTTCGAACTCTTTATTGGTGGAGTTGGAGGTGGTGAAAAATGCTTAAAAACTTAACTTGTATTGTTTGCCCAATGGGCTGTAACCTGGAAATTGAAATTGACGACAAGAATAATAAGAGCATCAAAAAAGTCAGCGGAAACCAATGCAAAAGAGGAGAAAATTATGCAAAATCCGAAATCATATGCCCTACGCGAACACTTACTACCACCATTCTGACGAATGACGGACGCCTTTTGCCGGTTAAAACCGATAAACCGATTCCCAAAGACTTCATGTTTGAGTGTATGAAAAAAATAAACGGTCAAACGGTTTCATTGCCAATTAACGTTGGCGATGTTATAATAGAAAATATAGCCAATACCGGCGCAAATATTGTTGCAACCAAAAATATGAGGTGAATTTATGGTGAACCTTGAAGATAATCCGGTAATAGCTGCAGTGCGTACACAGGAAGACTTTTTAGAGGCACTGCCTTCACCGGTACAGTTTATTTTTTTATTACATTCCAATATTTTGACAATAAAAAACTTTATTGAAACAGCTCACAAACACAACAAACAACTTTTTCTCCATGTTGACTTTGCAGAAGGAATCGGCAAAGACAAATCCGGCATGACTTTTATTGCAAACTGCGGCATTGACGGTATCATAAGCACTCGTGCAAATTTGATAAAAATCGCTCACGAGTGCGGACTTGCTACCGTTCAGCGCTTTTTCATCGTTGACTCACAATCCATCGACACTGCCGTGGAAACCATTAAGTCATCCAAACCTGATATGATTGAAATCATGCCCGGAATACTTCCGAAAGTAATCTCCGACTTTTATAATAAAATAAAAATGCCCATTATTGCCGGCGGACTCATCAACTCTAAGCTGGATATCATTGCTGCACTTAATGCAGGAGCCTATGCAGTTTCTACTTCAAAGAAAGCACTTTGGTATGAATAAAGAGTGTCAAAGGGACGAGTGTCAAATATGTCAAAAAAGCCGTCCCTTTGACATACTCCGTTACATTTTAGGCTCCGGACATCGTTTAATGTATTCCAGCAAATCCGATACATTGGTGGTGGCCATGGCTATACAAGTGTCTGCCGCGCCATAGTACATTTTGATTTCTCCCGTCTCCTCATTATGAATCCATCCGCAGGGAAATACTACATCATCTACGTCCCCTTCTCTTTCATAAAGTTCATAGGGACCAAAAACCCACTCATCACTTCTCCGCAAAACTTTAAAAGGATTTTCCAGGTCTAAAAGGGCAAGCCCAAGTCTATATATAGAGCCGGCAGCCGTTTGTTTGACACCATGGTATAATATTAGCCAACCTTCAGGGGTTTCAAGCGGCGGTGTATTAAGCCCTACTTTATTGGCATCCCACCATCCGCCTTTTCGGGCATTAATTAATATTTGATGCTGCCCCCAATACTTCAGATCTTCCGACATGGAAATCCATATATGCGCTCCCGGTTCCGAATGAGCCGGAATCGGTCTATGGATTAGCAGCCACTTCCCGTTAATTCTTTTCGGGAACAACGCAGCATCCTTATCTTCCGGCGGCATTACCGGCCCAAGCTTTTCAAAATGTTCAAAATCTTCTGTCAAAGCCATTGATACCAAAGGACCGCCTCTTGAATATGCGGTATATACAATCACATACTTTCCAAGCTCTTCTACCCAAGTAATTCTTGGGTCTTCAATTCCCCATTCTTCCTCCGGATAATTGTCAGGGTCAGGCTCAATAGTGGGTTTTTCATCAATTACCCAATTGCTTATGCCGTCCTCACTGACGGCCTTTGTTAGGTGAGAAAAACCTCTTCTGTCTTCTACCCTTGCCAAAAGAAGTACTTTCCCGTTATATATTGTTGCTGCAGGATTGAAAACCGAATTGGCTGCATATGGCCAATCCCTTACAGTAAGAATAGGATTACAGGAAACTCTTCTAAAAAGCTCCCTATAGGAATGTTTGTCAGGACCGCTGAGTTTTGTTTCAAATTTCCCTGCCATCCGTTTTTCACTCCTTTACACAAGCAACATATTTTATAATAAAATTTTCTAATGCCTTAATCCCAAATGTTTATTCAAACGAATGGTCTCCACAAGGGCACAATATTTATCCACCAAGCATATAATCAATGCCTCTTTGCTTTTAGGAATTTTTGTAATATTCAACGGCCACATATGACTACGTATCGCCTCTTGTTCTTTTTCCGATATACCGAAATATTTTACTGCATTATTACATGCAATATCAGGATGATCAAAACCATGAGTTTTACGGGAAGGATGACCGTCATGCCAATCATAAAGGTAAAAATCGTGAAGCATTGCTGCCTCTATTAATTCCTTTTCATCCGCGTTAAGGCGTAATTTTTCATTGATCAAATAACTAATCCATGCTACATTTTCACAATGTTCCAGTGTAGTAGTTGTGCCATGTTGAATATATTCTCCCATCTGTTTGACCACATCGGCTTTGTAATAATCTTTAATCAGTTCGTCAAATTGTTTTGCACGAAGTTGTTTCGCTATCCGGTTCTTACGTTCCGAAAGTTTAAAAACGGCAATACGCTGAATTACCTTGTTATAAAAAGAATTGCGAATATCATAAACCTGATTGACGATATTGGTCATATGATTTTGAAATGCTTCGTCTATAGACGCAACTCGTTTCTGAAAATCCGTCAATGCCGATATCGTTAATGTGGTATCTATGGAAACAATAGAAATAAGCACAAGAGCCAAAATGTTGAGTAACGCTTCCGGCAACGAACCCAATCCTTTATCCAGCAACGGTATGAAAACTTTCATCACTAATATGGCAGCGAAACCAAACGCAACCGACGTAGGCACGCTTGTCCTTCCGTTGATATTCAGCGGAACATCACTATAATCCCACCACCGCGCCTTGAATAATTTTTCAAGAGCCCATGATGTAGGGTACTCTAAAACCATGCTTACAATAAATCCAAGTATAAAAATCATCCACCATTCCATCGTTGGCAAATATCCACCTTTTACTAAATCATATATGAAAAGGCCTAATAGTGATCCGAATCCATAAATCGGACAAATCGGCCCGTAAAGAAATCCGCGATTGGCCCATTTACGTTCACATATAGTACAATATATACTTTCCCAAACCCAACCGAGAAAGCTGAAAATGAAAAAAGCAACAATATACCTATTCAAAACAACAACTTCCTTTCCTTTCATCATTTTTTGATTGAACTTTGGTATCTATCCGTTGTTGTTCTGAGTCAGCCTTCCGTAATCCGTCCAATAAACCCTCCTTTCTATAAATCCTATTTTACACTATATATTATACTTGAATTATGGCTCATGTCAAATAAGACATTCATTCAGATGTATATTTTTCAGATGATAAATATTATTCCAAAAAACCGAAGCTACAAGGCAAAGAGCCTGTAAACTTGTGTCGGGCCACATCAAACTCGCTATCGCTCAAACAGGTGATATGGCTACTCCTCCACTGCGTTAACAGACTCTAAGCCTTTTCGCAATGTTTTTTCCATAATATTTATCAATATATTTATCAATTAAGTTGAATGTATCCATTCATTAAAAAGCACAAATACAGTTTGAACATATCTCATATGTAAATTAACTTTCTACGAATCGTACCAACAAATCATTAAACTTCTCCTTCTGGTCATAAAAAACGCCATGCCCGGAAAATTCAAACGGTACCAATCTGGAATTTGGAATCATCCTATGTTGTATCTCTCCTAACTGAAAAGGAACCACTTTATCATGGATACCATGAATGATTAAAGTCGGTACATGAATGGTTTCCATATCAGCAAATAATATTTCGTTCATCCAAGTCTTTGCAATGGCTGCAGTTGCCCATCCTGCCGCCTGCAAACCTAACTGGAAAAACCAATCGGAAAATGCCTGGGATGTATGTTGAAAGAAAAACCTATTGCCAAAATTCCGAAGCATTTCAGGACGATCCTTATATGTATCTTGTATCATTTGTAAAACGGTAGTTTCATCAAGACCATACGGAAAATTAGGGCGTTTGATCAAACTTGGGGCTGCAGCTGCAATAAGGACCAGCTTAGCGACCCCATATCCTTGATGGCGTCCCATATATCTTACTGCTATTGCACCACCGGTAGAATGTCCGGCCAAAGTAAAATCACGTAAACCTAAGGCTTCCACCACACCTTTTACATCGTCTGCCAAAGTATTATAATCATATCCATAGAACGGTTTATCGGACCGGCCAAAGCCTCTTGTATCCATTCCAATGCATCGATAACCTAACTGAGGCAGCATATTAAACTGGTATTCAAACAAATTATGGTTGCCCGGCCACCCATGTAAAAACAAAATTGCCTTTTTAGAATCCGGATTCAAATCCTCGATATAGATGTTTATATTATTGACATTAACATAATACCCCATGCTTTCCCTCCTCACTGAATTATTATGTATCATAATATTCAGTAAGGAGATTGAAGGTGATATGCAGATCAATCAAAGTTGCCGTTTCTTATATACTATTATCTCCGGTTCTGTGCCGTTACAACCATACTCACAAACAAGCAGATACTGATCATCTGCCACGATGCCATAACACCTTTCTTTTCCCGGAATCTCTATCTGGTTGCCCCAGTATACCTTGTCATCCTCAAGCAGCTTAACTTTCTGACCATTCGGAAGTGAATATTCCAAATTTACATAAGAACCATCAAGAAGATTCAAGTCATCAACCTGTAAACCTTTTATTCCAAGAGCATTAAATTCATCAATCAACGTTTTCTTCATATCATTCAGTGAGTCCAATCCACCTTTTTTGATACATTCATTTTTTCTGTTACATTCACTACTGCAATCCTTTTCATATATTGACATTTCTAATCCCCACCTTCTCAATAAGCGTTCTAAACATCGGAACGATTCTCTTCTTTTTTTAATTCTATAGATTATAACGCAACAGTAGAATTTTTTTCGTTTAAAAGAAGAGCTTTTATAAAACCTTATAAGGTAGCTCTTCTTGAAACTCATTGACGGAAAGTTCTAATTTTAAAAATAAAGGATAGAACTTTCCTATTCGTTTCAAAAAAAAATTCTTACTTTGACGCGTTTCAACGTGGCGAGAGATATGCTCACCGCCTGTTACCAGAATCATGTACCCGCCACTTACAAAAGTAGGGGACATTTTTTATGCCTCGTTATAAATCAGTTTTAAAGAACTTCTCTCTAAACCCTTAAGATATTTTTAGAATTCATTTTGAATAGTAATTGGTTTTGCCATCCTTGAAACAATATCAGAAAAAATCAAAAGGATTAGGGGTATACGGATCATTATAGGCCTCACAATCTTCTAACCAGTAAACCATATTATCCTTTATTGTTTCAATCAGTTCTCTGTAATTTGATTCGTTAATATGCCCCCGTTGTAGCATGCTGCTGTAAAACTTTTTTATACTCGCTGCAGTACTTTTAATTGTATCCGGAGTAGACCACATACACCTGCGAATAAAAAAATTTCCTAGGAAATCGTCTATTTTAAAAGATTTTGTGCCACATGTCATATCCAAAGGCTCTTCCCAGAGGAGATATGTATTAATATAAAAATCCACATTCCAATAATGTCTATTAATTGTCTTTTCCTTTAATCCCGCATTAATCAAATCCTCCTTGAACTCATCCAAATAAACTGCGTTTTTTCTGCGAATTTCATCGCACTTTTGTTCATATTCTTCGTATGTCATATACTTTCTAATCCCCTTTTTATTCTACTTCATTTTTAACCTGAAACTTCTATCTTATAAATAATTATACCACATATTGCATCAAAATAGTCAACAAAAATACAATTTGCTATTATACATGAAAACAATATTATCTTCCTATCTTCGGCTATAGCTAACCTGCATTCAAAAAACATAGCATTAGTGTCAATCTGATTAATGTAAGCAAGTACTTTGATATAATTCTAAGTTTAGAACAAAAATCTTTTGAAACAAAAAATAAACAGCTTATTCTAAGACCAAAGGAAACGTTTGACGGAGCGATGCCCAGTGGAAACTCCGTGATGGCGTATAATTTAGTAAAACTGTCACAGATGATGGAAGATGAAAAATTAGAAGAAATCGCCAAAAAGCAATTAACATTTATGGCGTCCTATGCAAAGGACTACCCTACCGGACACAGCTTTTATTTGCTTACTTTGTCCCTATATTTAAATCCGCCGGTTCATATTGTTTGTGCCACCAATGATCATGTTGGAAAATTTCCAATGGATTCCAACGTGATAATAATCAAAGGCGGAAATGAAAAATATCCTATATTAAGTAATAAAACAACCTATTATGTATGTAAAAACAAAACCTGCCTGCCACCTACCAATAATTTGGAAGAAGTATTATAATGAATGTATAAAATAAAGATAACTTCGCATGTAAATACAGTTCACCCCTACACAGGCCAGGCCATATTGGCTGCATTTGTAGGGACGCCATACATGGCGTCCGCCTATGAATGTGCTAATTTCGGACACCATGTATAGTGTCCCTACAGTGAATGCAGATTTAGGAATATATGAACCGTATCATTATACGGCATATCACCTTTTATCTTTATCCTTTCTATTTCCATTGCCTTTGTTATCCTTATCGTCAAACTTTCGAGGATTGCCCTTTTGATTTTCTATACGGCTGTTATCTGATTTTTCGGCATCTTTTACGTTCGTTTTGGGCTGCTGCTTAAAAGCCTTGCTCCCGTTGCCATTGGCATTTTCATTATTATTTTTATTCTTTTCTCTAACAGTATTTTTATCTTTGCCGCTGTTTTTTGCATCATTTTTAACTTTAGGTTCCTTATATGACTTCTCTGATTTTTCGGTATTTTTCACATTGCCCTTGGGTTGCTGTTTAAAAGTCTTTTCTCCGTTGTCATTGGTATTTATCTCTTTATTATTTTTTCTCGTTTCTTGAATAGATCGTTTATCTTGACTACTATTTCTCCCATTATTCTTAACCTCAGATTCATCCTCTGATTTTAATTCAACTTTAGACTTAACTGCTTCCTTGACCTCTTTTCGAATTTTACCGTTAGGAATATTCTTAAGTTTATTGGCATTTTCCTCAACAGTACCGCCGTAAACACTGGTATACTCTTGAACGGCCTTTAGTTTGCCAACGGATATATTCATATCTTTCGCCTGATTTGCCTCTTCTATTCCGGCTTGCTCAACAATAACCTCAACTTGCTGATTTACATAAGGCTGAGTAACCTTTTCAACCTTTTCAATAACTTTTTCACTATCGCCGGTCACATTAATTTCCACCTTGTTATTTTCTTCGTTGATATAGCCCATTTCCTCTGCCTTTAAAAGAACTTGTTTAACCACCTCTCCTACATCCTTGGAACCTAGGTTCAAAGCGGAAAGAAGTGCTGTTGCCTCATCGTTTAAAGCATTAATTTTGATAACCTGATTAAAACGGTTTACATCAAATCGAAAGCTTGGATTAATATCCATACTTACAAAGCTTACAGGCTTGCTATACACACTGTATCCTGAAAAGCCGACCAATAAACATAAAATAAAACAAGCAGCTATCGTTATATATTTTTTGTAAGAAGGCTGAACATATGTGATTTGATGGCCGACGGTATATCCCTTGTTGCAAATTTCTACAAACTCGCCGTGCTGAGTTAATATTATAGCCCTGTTTCCTCTTACTTCCGCTACAATTCCCTTCACAACAATCCCTCCTTTACTTCCCTAAAGTACTCTGAGATTATAGGATAATCGCCACTTAAAACAATTGCGGCAATAACAAAATATTTCCTATGTCTTTCCAAAAGCTTTTTATTGACTTTTAGCTGCTTTAGGATATCTTTCACCGGAATAATTCCCTTATCCTTTACGTTTGCAAGAATTAACGGATTGCTTAACAAATATCGAATCACTAAAGAACAATCGCGCTTGGTCTTTTTCGTTTTTGGCGTACATTTGGGCAAATCAAAAAATGAAAAGCCTAATCTTTCTATCTCATACCTAAGTGCTTCCAGTTCTAAAGCGGAATCAGATACCGGACGAGAAGTATCTTCCACCTCAAACTCCTTCTCATTTCCATCCTCATCCTGTTCCGACAGAGAACTAAAAGGAATGGTATTTTGTCCTTTCGACTCTTTTCGCAAATGATCAATTAACCTGTTGCGTATAATCATGGATGCGAAAGATAAGAAACTTCCCTTGGATTGGTCAAACTTTGTAATGGCCTCATTGAAAGCAATGAGTGCAATGGACATTTCATCGTCTTCTTTGGTAATATATCGACCTGTGACTTTTTTTGCGCACGACAAAATAAAGTTCCCATATTCATTAATGAGCAACTCTCTTTGAGAATCATCATCTCGCGACGCAAAAATTCTATCCTCTATCTTCATGGTATCACTCATTTTCCGATATATCATACATTTTATTATATCAGTCCTTCTACTTAGGGTCAAAAAATAATTTTATCCAGAACAACTTATACTATATTATTCGAAACAACATTTATCATAATGGGGTTTAATAAAAAATATTTATATTACAGAAATATTACAAAATTCTTTCGCCCCCCATTTTGTCCGTTTCTTATGCGAATCCTATAGCATAAACAAATTTAGGAGGGAATTTTTTATGAGAAAACTGAAAAAAATAATATCTACAGCAATGGCAATTGCACTCATTTTAACAATCAGCCAAGGCTCCGTATGGGCAGCCAAAAACAACAAAAGCAAAAAAAACACCATTAAAAAGAATACAAAAATTAGTTACATAGCTTCTAAAAAATCTTTTGATGATATTTGGGCCTATCCTTGGGCGGAACGGGCAATTGAAAAATTAAGACTGAAAGGTCTTGTGAAAGGTACATCGGAAACAAAGTTTGCTCCTCAAAACAATGTAACCAAATTGGAATCGGTCATCATGGCTCTTAGGGTGATGGGATGGGAAGACGAAGCAACAAGTAAAAAACTTCTTCCAAGCAGATATAAGGGCAAAAAGATTCAAGATTGGGCAATGGGCTACGTTTCAGTTGCATTTGCAAAAGGGATTCTGGATGAAGTGGATATGCTCTATTTCGATCCGGACGCCCCTGCGGCAAGGCATGAAGTTGCTAAATATGTAATCCGTGCACTTGGCTACGCAGATGAGGCGGAAGACAATATGAACCAAAAACTTCCTTTTATTGATGCTGCTGCAGTTCCGCAAGGTTCTGTCGGATATGTATATCTAATCAACAAAATGGGGCTGATGATTGGCAATAACGGTATATTTAATCCAATGGGTACATTAACACGTGCTGAAATGGCTGTCTTATTCAGCAGACTTGATGATAAGGTGGACAATGACCTTGATGAGTCAGAATATAAAGGTACCATTGAAAGCATTAGTTCTTCAAAAATCAAAATCAATGTAGATGAGGAAATTCTTACATTTTTTATCAACCAAGATGACGTAAAGGTATATAAAAATGATAAGAAAGTTTCATTTTCAACTCTTAAAGAAAATGATTTGGTTCTCATTCAGCTTTATGAGGATGAAGTGGTATATATTGAAATTTTGGACAAATACAAAGAGAAAGACGATAAGATTATATCAAAATATACCGGCGATGTTACAAAGATTGATACCAGCAATAACACCATCACCATTCGGCTGGACACCATGCTTATCACTTTTGAAGCAACAAAGAATGTAGAAGTATATTTTAAAAACGGTGAAGGCAACTTTGAAGATATTGTAAAAGGCGACACCGTAACCGTCATTGTGGATACAAGAAACCGAGCAAGAGAAATCCGGGTAGACAGAAATCTCAAAGAAACAGCTAAAACTACTGAAATAGAAGGTAAAATTACTGCCATTACAAAATTCCACAACGGTTATAAACTGAAAATTTCAGTTAACAAGGTAGAATATACTTATGATGTTAGTGAAGATGTTGTAATTTTGTTTGAAGAAAATGATGAGTATGCGCAAGATATCAAAGACCTTGAAATTGGTCAAAAAGGTGAATTCTACATTGACCATGGCATAATCACTAAAATTGTAATTGTAGACTAACTTTAATGCAAATCCCAATACTATAAAAATATAATATTGCGAGCAAGTGGAATAATTCCCTTGCTCCCTCTTTTTTTACAACGAATTAAAAAAGTTCTAACTTTATTCCTTACTATAAAACTTTCAAATAACTCTTCCTTTTAGCTATTCTGATTGGATTTGGTTACCCAAGATTGACATCGTTGTATGTATTTATTATAATAAAATAAATATTTAGTAATAATTGTAAACGGTTATTCTTTAAAGTCTTTAACATTTTTTAACTATGTTAACATGAAAATAAAAAAATATTAAGGAGGCATTTTATCATTGCTAATTGATTTACACACACATACTAACGAATATTCTCCTTGTTCTAAAATGGCTCCTCATGCTTTGATAGAGACTGCTATTAAGAGAGGATTAGATGGAATTGTATTAACGGAGCACAATTATTTAAGGCCCCCGGAAGAGATTGACAGCCTAAGAAAAAAATTTCCCCAAATAAAAATATTTAATGGAATAGAAGTATCCACAGAAGAAAAAGAACATGTTTTGGTATACGGAGTATTAAAACCCGATTTTTTTATACTCATATGCCATTAAGCGAACTGGAGCAAATCGTTAAGTCAGAAAACGGCATTATGGTTCTGGCCCATCCCTTCAGATATAAAGATGAAATATCGGAAGAGTATTTCAGCAGAGATGTTGAAGGGCTGGAAATAGCAAGTATAAACGTAAAAAAATATATGAAGAAGGGATATGATTATCTTCTGAGCAAAAAGGATTTCATTAAGGTAATGGGTAGTGACTCGCATACTACATTAACAGTCGGTACTTTTGCAACAAATTTTAACAAGGATATTGAGGATGAGGCTGATCTAGTACAAGCTATAAGGTCAAAAGAATTTACCCTTTACAAAAACATAGAAGCAATAAAAAAATTGGAAAATAGTGAAGAACTTCTTTATTAAAATATAATTAAAATATATCTTGAGCTCTTAAAATTAAAAACAACAACCTCTTCTTAAAACCTATTAACGTAAAGTTCTAAAATATAAAAAGCAACAGGAAGTTACTCCGTTGCTTTTTATTTCACAACTTGTAAAAGCATTGTCACTCCTGATATTTCATTTTCAAGCTCGTCACATTCATTTTGTTGGCTACGAATATAACTGTCAAACAAATATGATTTTTCCGGCAGCTCTTTTTTTAGCTCGTCAGCTCTTTTTATTATTAGTTCTTGTTGTTCTCTATTGAGACTTGCTAATTCCTCATCTTCAATAATCTTTTCGTCAATCAGTTTTAATCCTTTATCGTTAAATATCATAAGCCATTGTTCCCTAGTAAGATATTCTGCATTGGATGGGTCATTGCTATATGCATCATCAATAATAATGTAACCGCCCTTTTTTTACCGTATTTTTAACAGTATTACCGTTTCCTCCCAATCGTCTAAAACATTGCCCACAGCTCCATAAATAACAATGTCATAATCCTTTTCTTCTTTTACCGACTCCGTAATATCTCCCACCTGGAATTCACAAAATTTCTCTACACCAAATTCCTGCGCTTTATTCAGTGCAAAATCAATAAACTCCGGAATGAGATCAATTCCTTTTACCATGCAGCCAAGTTCCTTGGCTAAGTATACACTTACCGCTCCCTTGCCACAGGCCAAGTCGAGTATTCTGGTTCGTTCCGATACGCTAAGATGCTTTGTAATCAAGTCCAAAATCCTGTAACAAATACGGAAGATATGGAATCAGCTCTATTGATTCCGCTGTCAATGATTTTGCAAGCTTTTCTTCCACTTCCTAATCTTACTGCGAAAAGACTTGAACGGAGCAACCGTGTTAATATGCACCCACTTCCATACCGGCCAGTTGGATGGTGTAGAAGATGCCCATTTACGGCTACCTGCCGTGAAAACATCTTCTTCCGTAAATCCGTCAAGCCACTTAACAAAGGTATGGACTTTTTCCTTAAACAAATCTTGCAATTCAGCCAGAGAATATGCCGAAAACTTACGGTAAAAACTCTGATACAGGCCGCCCAAATTATTCCACTTATACCCCTCACAAGGAGTAACAACCGGCTTTCCCTCCGCTTCATCCTTGTCCCATTTCATAATCAAATCAAGCCATCCCAACTGATAAGCTATCATCTGGGCAGGTGTCCTGTCTACACCGTCAATCAGCTTATCCTTGTCCTCTTCCTTGACATCCAAAAACTCATTAATAAAAAGATTCGCCGTTTTTTCAATTTCATCAATAAGAGACCTTTTGTTTTCATAGCTTTGCATAACGTTCTCTCCTTTCTTTTTTATTCCATAATAAACTTACTTAATATTATAACAACAAAAAACTGACACTGTGTGTCATGGTTTATTTTTCCGGTAAATCTTTTTTGCCACTTGTGCAACAGCTTCTCTTAAGCGTACAGGCTCGATAATTTCAACCTGAGTTCCAAAGGAAAGAAGAAACCCTACCAACCATGCATCTTCAGGCATTTGGGCAATAACCATCAAATTACCTTCTGCATCTGTCTTGACTTGACTAATATCAAATTCATCATAGACACGGCAAGCCATCTCTTTTGGAAAACGAAGTGTAATTTGAGTATACTTCCCTACTTCCCTATCTTCCTGTTCCGGATAAATGATAGGAGAAAAATACTCATCCAAAAGTTCTAATTGCAAAATACGGTTTAATTTAAAAATACGAAAGTCAAACCTTTCGGTACAATATGCTTTCAAATACCATGCCTTAGACTTATACAACAGTTTCAATGGCTTTATTATCCTTTGTTCCGGCTCTTTATAACAGCCTGCATAAATAATTCTTACACACCTATGATGAATAATTGCAAACTTTAACTGTTCAAACTTTTCTTTATCCCGCTCCTTTCCCCATCGCGACAAATCTACCTCAATCCAGTTCTCCAAATTGACTTGAAATAGAGCTGATAATTTTTCAAGAATATCTTTTTCATAAAGTCCGTTCAAAACAGTTAAACTCTGTAACGCAGATAATATTTCCTGTCTTTCGTGTTCAGACAACAGGGCTTTATCCAGAACAAAACCCTTCATGAAACGAATTCCACCATTTCTTCCGGTTTTCGCATATATAGGAATACCTGCACTACTTAACGCGTCAATATCCCTGTAAATTGTTCTCACAGACACTTCAAACCGTTCTGCCAGTTCCGGCGCACTTGCCTGTCCTTTGTCCAACAGATAATATACAATTTTGAATAATCGGCTTTCCTGCATATATATCTCTCCCATCATCCTTAACATTTAATAAGCTAATCAAACAATTCATAATTAAAAAATATTAATATTCTTTTTGGCTTGCTCTATACAAATATCCATAAACTTTCTTTCAAACTTGGTTATATAACGTTCTTTTTTATAGGCTATAACCAATTCTGAAATGGTAGACGCATCTTCCACAGGAAAATAAGAAACATTCCCTTCTGTTCTAAGCAAAGGGCTTAAACTGGCCAGAAACATTTCCGGATATACGGTAACCCCCACTCCCCGATGGGCAAGTGAAAATACCGTTTCAATGTTATCCGACTCAAATAGAATATTCGGTTTCATGTCAATTCGATGAAAAAACTTATCCATAATGGCTCTTATTCGATTTTCTTTGATCATAAGAACAAAAGGAAAGTCTTGAAACTCTTTTATATTGATAGCTTGAGGCTTTTGATCTCCATACCGTTTCTCCAGGAATTCATTAGGAATCACCCAAAATAATCTTTCATTTAAAAGCTGTACAATAGCCGTTTCCGAATTGGAAAAATGGTTGGCTGCGATAACCATATCCACGCTGTCATCTTTTAAATATCCTTCTAAAAGCCGGGAATTTCCTTCTTTTAATTTCAGTTCAACATTTGGATACAATTTATGGAATTCCGGAAAAACAAGCGGTATAAGTACACGCCCTCTTGTATGAGAGATACCTAGCGTTATAATACCTCTATCTTCATTCATTAGTTCTTCAAATTCTTTTTCAATTTGATTTTGTATTGCAATCATTTGTTTTGCCTTTTGGTACAATCTTTCTCCTGCATATGTCAAACTCAACTTTGGCGTTCTTTCAAAAAGCTTTACCCCTAAATTTTTTTCCAAGTTGGATATATGATTGCTTAACGCCTGCTGGGATATATACATGCCTTTGGCCGTTTGGGTAATATTTAAACTGTCTGCCACCGCAATAAAATATTTTAAATGTTCGATGTTCATATCATCACCTTGTATTATCAAATAATTCAAAAACCATATGTTGTATCACTATTGTACCACAACTATTTGGTTGTTGGAAGTACCAGACTTTTCGTGTTTTATAATTGTGGCGATTCGATATATAATGCATATGGTGAGATAAAAATTAAGGTGGGGTTAAAAATGAAACAACTAATAAAAGAATACAGTATTTTTACATTAGGAACATTATGCATTGCTTGCGGAATTTTCTTTTTTAAATTTCCAAATCACTTTTCAACCGGCGGCGTAAGCGGCTTGGCAGTTGTATTTAACTATCTGTTTCCTTCCATCAGCTCCGGTAATATCACCATAATACTCAATGTTTCCATGCTTGTTCTGGGATTTCTTTTCGTCGGTAAAAGCTTTAGTATTAAAACCGTTTATTGTAGCTTGCTATTGTCAGGCTTTTTATATATATTGGAACACTCCTTTGCAATGTCTGCACCTTTAACAAACCAACCGATGTTGGAACTTTGCTTTGCTGTTTTATTATCAACCATAGGGGAAGCATTGTTGTTAAATTATGAAGGCAGTTCCGGCGGTACGGATATTATAGCAATGATATTGAAAAAATACACTTCCTTGCGAATTGGAAAAGCACTGTTTGCTGTAGATGCATTCATCTCCATTGCCTCAGGGATGTGTTACGGAATTCAAGTTGGTTTATTTTCATTTCTAGGTTTAATAGCAAAATCCGTCTTGTTAGATAAAATCGTTGACTGTTTAAACTTAGCAGTTAGCTGCATATTAATTACCAATCAGGCAGATTCCGTTTGTGATTACATAATCAAAAAGCTTCATCGTGGAACCACTATCGTTGACGGTAACGGCGGCTTTACAGGATATCAGAAAAAAATCATCATCACCGTACTGAAAGGCTCCCAGCTACATGCGCTTAAGAAATACCTTTCACTGGTCGATAAAGAAGCCTTTTTAATAACCAGTCAAACCAGCGATATTTACGGAAAAGGTTTTCATACGTTGATATAAAAGGCTCTTTAAATCTCATTGATAATATGCGCTATAGCATCTTCATCGTTTGAAACAGTGACTCTGTCAGCTACCTCTAAAACATCTTCATATGCATTTTTCACCGCATAGCCTATATCGGCATATTCCAACATAGTAATATCGTTTTCATAGTCACCCACACAAATCACTTTGTTGATATTGGGAATCATCGTCCTTAATACTTTAACAGAATCCCCTTTTGAAGAACCTATTCCTAATATTTCGAGGCCAATAGCCCAACTTCGTACAAAACTATACTGACGGCCGTAAACGGAATTCCTAAGGTCATCCCTCAATTGAACGGCACTTTCTTCTGAATCAAGATGTAATACAATCTTACACCAATCTTGGTTATAAAGAGTTTCAAACAGTTCTTCCTTTTGGCTTGCAGAAAAAGTATAACTTTTCTCTAAAGCATGAAGATAAAAAAATTTCACACAGTCGTAGTGCTCACACACAAAATTTAAAAGCTCGGACACTTTTGGATCAAGGTAATTCTTCATCAAAAAGCGTTTTTTCTCATAACTGTATATAGCAGCACCATTGTGGCAAATAACCGGTACCTTAATGGAAAGAAGTTTTACAAAGTTTGAAAGATAATCGGGAAGCCTTCCGCTGGCAATGGTAAAAATTCCTCCGTTTTGCTGAAAATAACGAATGCTTTCAATAACATTCGGAGTGATATTGCTTTGGCTGTTTGTTAAAGTTCCGTCTAAATCGCTGCATAGTAAAACACCGTCAAACTTTCCCATCTCACATAGTCCCCCGTTATATTTGCATTTTTTTATTGTAATTCCTATTATAGCACATCGTTTTATATTGTTAAAACCTTTTTTAGTCTGATTGACAGACAAATATATATAAAATATTTTTGTTAGATATGTCCAACTTATCTCACCAACATATATGCACATATTTATTTTAAAATTTCATTAATAACGGGAGGAAATAAATTGCATAACAAAATACATAAAATTATTTTCGTTTTAATAACAACAATAATGCTTTCAAGTCTTGTCCTTGCCGATGACACATTACAAGCCATTCAAGTAGTATTAAACAAAATAAATGCTAGGACAAAAAGTTGATTTTCAACATTGTATGCACGTAACAGTGAGTTATTGGCTCAAGCAGGAAATACCGTGTTGAAAGGTCAAGAAATAGCAAAAAGCGGATCCAGCGGATATGCCACAGGCCCACATCTTCATTCTGAAGTAATGGAAAACGGAACCCCGATAAATCCAATGAAATATTTTCAAGAACAGACTGAATAGCTTTTGCAAACCGTATTAAAAAAACAAGGGCAACCGTTACAGTCGCCCATTCCTCTAATATATATAATCTTTTATTGCACTGTAATAACATCACTCTTACAAAGCGGTATCATTTCAGTTAAATTAGACCATACAAATGCCTTAACGGCTGCGACTCCTTCCGGAATTTCGGCATCCAAATAATCTATTGTTATCCTATTGCCTACGGGTTTTACCTGATCACTTTTGATAACATTTACTAACTTATTGTTATTATCATAGAAACACAAAGTCATTAAATAGGATAATCCTTCTAAATGATAATGGTTTTTAATAACCAACTCACCGGATACAATATTACCGTTCTGAACCAACAATACATCGGAATCCAGCCATGTGTAGCTTGCAGTTGCTACAATCACGCTGTCCGTCACCGTTCGGTCACCCAAATACATTTTGAGCTCATATTGGTTAATATCACCATGAAAACTAAATTTAAAGACATACGTTCCATCGCTGTTTATTGTTGTTTGATTAACATGTCCAATATCATTTTTCGTTAACTGTTCAATACCTTTTTTCGATAGAACTAATGATACCTCTTTTCCTGCCAATGCTCTGTCAAGCTGACCTTTCACCAGCACCTTGCCTGTTAAATCATCCTTATATCTGACATTTTTATATTGATTTCATGAGGCAACAGAGATTTAGGAACATAAAACCTGTCATTTGAATATACGGCAATTTTTCCTTCCAAATCAACTTTACACCCTTTAACGATTGCAACGGACTGATTTGCTGCAATACGAATATCCATATCGTTAAAAGTAAAGGTTTTATTATCCGGATTAAAAGTACCTAAATCGGTTACATCTACAAACAATTCCCTGGTAGCTGCCTCCAAATCCAACCCCATTAAATTGGCAAGATAGGGTGCAATTTCTGTATTATCTATGATCATTTCTCTGTTAACCAGTGTATCCCCTGGTTTGTCCGATAAGCCTTTAGGCGGCTTAATTCCTTCCGGCGCATACATCCAAACACCACATCTTCTACGGGTATGTCCTGTAGAAGTCCAGGAAATTTTATCACTATTGATACCTTCTTGAACATCCGCCACAGCATCGGCATAATCCTTTGAATTCCTATTCCCACCAACGCTGTCCGGGTTAGGAAGGATTAAACCGCCGGTATCATGGTCAGGCGCTACAATAACAACTGTGTTTCCGTTCTCTATCGCAAAGTCCAATGCTACCTTGAACGCTTCATCAAATGCAATATATTCACTTACTGCTTCTACGATATTATTATTATGTCCCCCGGAGTCTACCTTGCTTCCTTCCACCATTAAGAAAAATCCTTCATCACTGCCGTCCAATGCACGAATGGCAGCAGCCGTCATTTCCGCCAGTGTCGGTTGATCAGCATCCAGATAAATGTCAAACGGAATAGTACTTGGATAATGATTTCCCCAAATTTTCGTTCCCGGTTGAACATCAGCCAAATCATACTTATCGTTTGTAACGGTATATCCTTTACTTTCTGCCTCAGCTACGGAACCATAATAATCTTTGGCTCCAAAGCCCACACCCAAAACAACGTCCAAACCTTGATTGAATATTTGCTCGGATAAAATGGCAACATTGTTTCTTGAAATATTATGGGCAGTAAACGCAGCCGGCGTTGCATGAGCCCACGGGTAAGTAGCTATAATACCGGTCCTTTTGCCTGCCAATTGTGCCGCCTCCAACAGTGTTGCACGGGGTACTCCCTGAGGATCAATGCCTATATAACCATTATTTGTTTTATATCCCGATGACAATGCCGTTCCGGCTGCAGCAGAGTCCGTAACTGAATTATTGGCAGAATGGGTGGTTTCAGTTCCGATTAAATAGTCTTTCAAATACATCGAGTTCTTGGTTATCCTTGTGGCATTAGGAAATAATTCCCTGTTTTAAATCCACCTGCTTCTTTTACTGCATTTGCAAAATCAAAAAGTGCAAATCCGCCACCGTCAGGAATCATATAAATGACATTTTTAATTAACGGCGTGTTGTCAGCCGAAACCATAAACATTGAATTGGCAATCATAAATACCAATAGCATGGTTATTAGAAATAAGAAGTATATTCTTCTATTCTTCATTGATAAACCCTCCTTTACCTTATTCAATTATGAATCTTCTTTGTTTCCATATTCCCAATCCCTCTAAAATATTAAAAATTTACTTTATTTAATATATTTACTGTTGTAAAAACTGTTAACAGCTATTTATCATTTATACACAACAATTTGTCTCGGAGCACCGTCATATAACCGAACCACAACAAAATCCCCTGTGTCAATATCTCCGAAAGTTCCCCTTTCAAAACGTTCTTTCGTTTCATTATAGACGTATACAGTAAATCCCGCTAATCTGAATGCCCTTCGGGCAGGTACGGCATTTGTATCCACCCATATATATCCTTCCTTAACATTAACTACTCTGCCTCCTACCATAAATAAAGAATTTGAATAAGTTGTTCTGTTGGTAGCTTTAAAAAGCGGCTTTCCGTCATCTCCGTCCACTTTCAGCACATATTGAAAATTGGTATGACTGTTAATATCAATTCCGGGCAGCAAAATCACTTCACCGGTATTACTTTTTACAATGTTCACGATATCACCCGAACGGATGGTATCCGAAACTTTTTTGCCGTTGGCATCGAGATCTGAACGATCGTCAATAAGAACACTCATTTCTCTTCCTTCTGAAATACCGTACATTTTTTTAAGGACGGTACCGTCTTTGTTTGAGGCCGTCACTATTTTATTCACAAGGAAAATATCCGTAGAAGTTCTATACGTGCCTACACCACTGCTTTTCACTACCAAAAAATCAGCATAATTATCAATATTTCGTACGGTATAGCCCTCCACATAATAGCTGCTGTTGGTTACGAACGCAGAAGGCCCGCTTACATAATACAGTGAAGTATCCGCATCCTCCGCATTTGGTACCCAAAAAACTACAGTATTGTCTCCTATATTGCAGCGGGCATTAAACGAAGCGGAAGCCCTCCTATAGGTCCAAGGCCCGTTGCCGTCAATCTCCTCGGGGAATGTTTTACGAATGTTGTATTCATTTTCGCCTTCCCCTTGAAACGCCGTATCAATAGAAATTACAAGTCCATCAGCATTCGTCTCATAACCGATAAGCTGCCGAGGAATATTGCCCAAACATCCAAGCATCGACAATGCACTTTCCGCATATTCTTTCATACTTCCGTCAACTCTTATTTTATCTGCACACTTCAACGTTTCCACTTTCCCCAAAGAAGTCAATACCAGCAACTGTGCCTTTTCGGATGCGGACAAGGAATATTGGCTCCCTCCTGTTTTTATAAGATAACCGTATCGCTTGCCACTTGCAACCTTTGGCACGTATCCCGCTATTTCTCCCTGGGGTGTCATTAAAAACTGAGCTGAAGCTCCTAATTCAGGAAAAGACAACTCCCCTCTGTCAAGCAAATACCTGAAGTAAGCGGAAACAGTATAATCCTCTCCGTCTATACTTATAAAATCATCTGTTAAACTCAGTTCAGTGACGGTTCCTTCTGCTTTTTCCTTTGAAACAGTCAGCGAAACCAGTCTTTTCTCTCCTAGTGACATTCTCACGGTTACTACGTCATATTCCGTGATATCCTGAAAGTTAACCGCATTCCCAGTGGAATCAAGGATAATCATGCTGTCTTTTACATCATTAAGGTCGATAGCATCCTCTCCGTTCTTTAAAGGATATTTATTATACAATATCCAATCACGGGTACTAACCTTGTCTACAATGCAATAAATTAAATCTTCAATAAAAACGGTTTCATATTTTCCGTCACCGTCAGAATCCAATAATTGTACTTCTCCTATAAACGGTTTCATCATGTCAGTGGTAGGAATTACAAACTGTCCGTTGTAAATAATGTTAGCAGTTGTAGGAACGGATACTTCACAAATCATTCGATTGTCTTTAGATGTATACTTATAAACTCCATTTTGATAATTTATGATTTTATCAGCAGGTATCACCAACATGGAATTGCTCCGTGCGGGATAAACATATACTAATTTATAATCACCGGATTTGTTTTCGGTATAATAATATTCCACACGCAATCCAAGTAATTTTTCTACCTCACTTTTGTTATATAGAAATGTCATTCCGTCAATTTCTACTTTTCCTCTACCCACGCCGTCTTCACTCGTAAGACGTGTGCCGGAAGTTCCCGTAACATGCCCTACTGCTTTATAAACACCAAAAATCCGCTCCAATAAAGTATTGCCTTTTCTTGTATCAATATACATATCTCCATTTGAATGCTCAACAATTGCAATAATATCTCTGTGGGCTGCCTCATACAACATCAGCGCCGCAGTACCTCGGGTTATAATTTCATTTGCAGAGGACTTGAGAATTTTTTGACTTGCGGCAACATACATGTAACCTGTAGGATATCCGCCCATGGCTTCGGCATAATAGCCGTATCCCATTGCGGATACCAAAATTTTTACCGCCTGTTCCGTTGTTATCTTCTCATCCGGATAAAAACGTTCCTCGCCGCCTCCGTTTATAATTCCCAAATCTTCAGCCATTTTTACGGCCCATGAAGATGGATGGGTGGCTTTCACATCCTTAAAAGAGGTTTCCATTCTCGCGTCCGAACTGTCCGACAATCCCAACAATAGCATCACTGCTTCCAAAAACTCAATGCGGGTCATTTCACGGTCAGGGTTAAAATTATTGATTCTGTCGCCCTGCATAACGCCCAGCGCAGCCAACAGCCCCACCGGAATTTCATATATAGTATCCGCCACATCTTCACAGGCACTTTTTATAAATCGGTTTTTAACTTCAACGTCTTTTTTTCCTGTTTGTTCCGTTTGCTCGGCGAATACAACATTGCCAGATAAAACGGGCGAACTACTGAATACAACAATCAATACCAGTGCCAAAAACCTTTTCACGTTCATATCAGCACCTCCTATTTTTTAAACTTTAGCAAACCATACACAATCTTTGCCGCCTCTGCTCGTGTGGCAAAACCCATCGGCACAAAATGATAACCGTCATATCCGTTTATAATACCGTTTTGCTTCATAGCTACAACAGCTTCCAAAGCATAATCCGAGACCTCGGATATATCATAAAAAACAGCTTGGCTATCTTCACTAGGAAGTGTTATTCCACTTATTTGTAGTGCACGGAAAGCCATAACCGCCATATCCTGACGTGTAATCGGCTCACCGACGCCAAACGTTCTGTTATCTTTGCCGTTTGCCAGCCCAACGGCTTCAGCAACAGCTACGTAAGAATAAAACCAGTCTTCTTTTCGCACGTCTGTAAAAGAACATTCCAATTGTTCTGACGATAAGTCAAATGCTATGACCAACATTTTTACAAATGCGTCCCGCGTAAGTAATTTATTTGGATTGAATATGCCGTTTCCCTCACCGGCTAATATACCAAGCCGTGCTAAATGAGAGATGCTTTCAATGGCCCATTCCACTCCTTCCAGGTCGCTAAATTGGTTATCTGCCTGATTTTTTCCTTGCTCTTTTTTTCCTGAAGATTCCGGAATCACTACAATAGGAGAATCTTTACCCTTGGAACCGGTTTTTTGGACCGGTCCTCCATTGGAAGGTGATTTCTGACTGGCATATTTATTGATTAATTCGCGTAATTTACCGTTCATGTTAAAAATGTCGTCAATGCCTACGGCATAAGCCACAAATTCTTGCGCCACACCGGCCTGTCCGGTCTTAGACAAAGAATCGTATCCCGAAAAATCCAGATTCAAAATATCTGCATTATCCTGAAAAACCTGAAATCTGGCAGCATAGTTTACGCCGCTTTTCAATACCGTTAATATGGTATTTTCAAACAAATAAGCCATTAGCTCCGCTTCATTTTCAATTGCTTTCGGTAAAGCCGCTATTGCTTCCCATACCTGTAATTTTTCTGTATCACTTAATTTTAAATAGGCATTCTTGTAAGTTTTCCGCTCACTCAATCCCAACAGGTCAGCATATTTTTCTACGATTAAATCCAACCCTTTTCCGTCCGCTGACTCATTTATTAGCTCTATAATAATCCCTTTCATATATGCATGATGAATTTTAGACAAAGTATCAAGTTCACAGTTTTTGACCATATACGAATATACACCTGTCATATCAGAAGGCATAGGCAAATCAACAGAATGCAAGTTTAAATAATCAAGCGCTTCTGGATCACTAAAAATGAATTCCAACTCTCTTTCATCCGCATTCGATATTTCTTCTATAAGTTCCAAAAGCCTGGTCGGAAGCTCATATCGAAAAGATGCATATATATATTTGCTTTCGTAACCTACAGCACTTATCACAAAGGTTAGATTGCTTGATATTCTGTCAGTGAAAAGAGTGTTAAATTTAACGGAATACCTTCCTAAATCATCCGTCTTCACTGTCTGATGAAACAGAACGGAACTGGGATCTTTTATATCCGCTATGGTCTTGTCATGATCCAAAAGAAATACTTCTACGTCAGTATTTAAATTTCCCGATTTTAACATCCCTAAAATATGAATATTTCCCTTGGAATCCACATCAACAAAAATGGTTCTTTCCGGAGGTGAAGTTTCAACAATTAAAAGATCATCTATATAGAAATTCACACCGGATACTGAAAAACAATATGCCCTGCTTTCTATCATATTGGAAGTTATGGTGAAATTATAGGTAAACTTCTGCCACTCTTCCGAAAGGACAGCAGTTCCTCCGGTAGGTTCTGATGTTGATTCAATAGAAAGTAACCCGTAACGCATGGTCGGAGTAGTGCCTTTCTTAGCTATTGCCCAAAACGTAACTTCAAAAGAACGTCCTACATCATGTTCCGTTAACAACCTCATTGATTCTACTGTATTATAAAACTTGGCACGTCCCGGAGCCCCTGCGATGTTCCCAATCATCAAAGCACCGCCGTTATTGCCGGTGTGGTCAACATCAGTGCTGTAAGCAGCTCCTCCGGTATTGCCTTCTCTAAAATAGGCAGAAGACGAATACGGAAGGGTTTCAATACTTTTCATTGCCTCCTGGGATGAATTAAAACTATTGTTTAATGTAATATTTTTAACATAATACAATACCGCATACTTATCAATAATGCTTTGCAACCTGTCATTCATATAAAAAATATCCGTAACGCTGTCTACATATAAGACAAACTCCTCTGCCACCTTGTCCCGGTTCTCTGAAGACAACGAAAAATATCTGGAAAAGTCTAAATTTAAAAATTGACTGTTATCCAATAAAACCTGAAATTTAGCAATATTATCCTCTGCTGCCTTAAACGCGGTAAGAATGCTATATTTAAACAAAAGGTACATCAACTCTTCCTCAGACTCAAGGTTTGCCGCTTCAGAAATCACTTCTGCCCATACTTGTGCTTTTTCTGTATCGCTTAATCCTAAATAAGTAACATCGTATGAATTCTGACCAATAAAACCTAAGACATCCGCGTATTGCTCCACTGTTTCTGCTATACCATCTCCACTTGAGGATTGATTAATAAATTCAAGGATAATTCCTGTGATATATGCATCACGAATTTTATCAGCAGAATCAAGCCCGCCCTTTCTTACCATATAAGCATATACACCGACCATATCGGACAGAACAGGCAAATCAAGCGAGTCCAAGCCCAAAATATGAAGTGTGTCCGTCTCGTTGAAAATTACGGCTAATTCACTTTCATCCGCTTTTGATATTTTATCTACCAGTTCCAAAACCGGGTCCGGTGTAGTTTCCACAATTTTTAACTCGTCTATAACCGCGATTCCGCAAACAGGATAAACGGTTTCAATAGTAAACATACAAGTACCGGCATCAATCATGGATTGATTGATTGAAAATTCAAAAGTATATATATTCCAATCATCCGTGAGCTCCATTGTAGCAGACGGTGCTCCGGGAATTGCAGACGTTCCGGTGACTGTAAAAAATTTACAAGAAATTCTTGTCTCAATACCCGGGATATATCGTTTAGCTGCAAAACTTACAATAAACGACCGATCAAGGTCTTCCTGCAAAAGCTCGCGATAGGCTTCAATGGAATTATAAAATTTAATTCGTCCGACCTGTGTTTGAGTTCCTATCATAATTGACATGCCACCGTTATTGTTATAATCCTCGTCTTTGCACCATTGGGTCCCGACTCCCCCCGTCCGTCCTACCGATACATTATTTTTTCCATAATTATCTCCTATATAGGACGTATTGTAACTTGAGCCAATCACCATACTCGTCCAGTTATAATCAAAACTATTGTACAATACAATCCTTTCCATCCCTATTACGTTTATATTCCCATAAACGCCGGAAATTATTGTAAAAACCACTGTAAGCACAACCGCAATACACTTTTTACAAAACATGGTTCTATCTATCATTGAATTCCGCCCCCTTTTCTCTTCACAAAACTAATCAAGAGTAATAACAAATGTATTATCCTGCCCCTTGTAACAATGGGCTTCAATGGTCTTCATTCTTCCATCGTCTGTGTATACGGTTATGTCATAATCACCATAATATCCGCGAACACTGTATTTTCCATCCTCATCCGTTACACCGCTTTCTTGGGTCCACCATTTGTTGTAAACAAGATCGATATATTGTCTGCCTGATTCTTTGAGCGTCCAATCTTCATTAAATATAGGAGCATTGCGAAGCCAGTGGTTTCCGCTGTTGAACCCCCACATGACAAAACCGGTCACGTTTTCCATGCTGAATACAACAATCATGATATCCCGCATAAAACTTGCCTCATACTCACGGTCTTCCGCACTGGAAACAAGTCCCCTGTCAAACTCCGTTATTTTAATTTCCTTGCCATATACGGCAAGGTCTTTAAGGTCGTCGTAAAAGTCCATGGGATGGACTTTGTTCTCCCCAAAATGTCCCTGAATGCCTATACCGTCAAAATCCACTTTGTTTTTTACCATAAAATCAAGAATCTGCCTGAATCTGTCCACTCTTTCCTTGTTCACACCGTGAATTCCCGTTTCATTGATGTAAAGTTTCGCATTGGGTGCTCCTTCACGGGCCCAATCAAACCAGTCCTTTAAAACACCGTTGCCATATTTGGTTCGGATGGCATTATTTCCTAAAGTTTCATTAACAACATCCCAGTCTACCAAATCATCCTTGAATTCCTGAGTAATTTTTAAAATATGTTCCTTGATTCTCCGGTCCAATCCTTCCTTGTCATTTGCCACAAAAAGTTCGTATACGTCTTTGGGAATGGAAGTATTACTTGTCCACCCGCCGGAAAAACTGCGGTCCCACATAAGAGTATGTCCCCTTATATATTTAATGTTAAGGGATTTTAATTCATCAACTTCCTCCCTTGCACGGCCGGGATATGTTTCGTACTCATTCCATTTATGTAAATTTTCCAAAACACTGGTATTAAATAAAGACGACAAAGCAAATTTATACTTTTCTTGATTTTCAGGCGCAGAAGAAAACGTGTTGTGGAAATTGCACATACTTCCCCATTGAAACTCATGCTCATACATATTCACATGGACTTTCACACCGCTTACAGGTTTTCCTTCGGCATCCTTTACAATAACATTGATATCCCCTTTTCTTATTTCTTCAATTCTGTTCCAGGCCTCTTTGCGCCATTCCTCGTCTTTTGTGAATACGGTTTTTACTGCTTCACTTACTTCCTCCTCATCCGCCGGTGATTCCGATGATTTCGGCAAATCGGACAACTTCACCTTATCCTCATAATTAATAATTTCATAGCCACCGAGCTCTATTTCCTGAACAGCATATCCCACACGTATGTGAAGGGCTCTATACCCTGCTTTTGCCTTGAACGGCAAATACACCTTACGCCATCCTTGATTTTCAATAGTACGTACGATTACTTGAAGTGCCTTTTGATTGGGCGGGACGGTTTCCTCTACGATACACTGAATCATTCCGTTGTTATCTTCCCGGATGGTACTTATGGTTCTCATGTATAGAACAACAAGCATAATGTCTCCGTCTTTCATGTCTTCTTCTTCCAGAAGTCCAAGACTCAACTGAAAATCCCAGGCATTTTGAGGGACCTGATTTACTACCACATTCCATGCTTCCTTAAACGGCATGCCGTCCACGGAAACTTTTTTTACCTCACCGTACTGGCGGCTACCCGCATTAATACTCATAAACCTTTCATTACTATAAATAACCTTACCTTGAGGTAGCGCATTAAATTTGTCATCAAGATTCTCCGCCTCTTTAAACTCTCTGTCATAGAAAATCAAGTCATCATAGGACTTTCCTTTTACATCGGAAATGGGAACCGGACGCCTTCCTTCCTTAGGTACAACAGTAATTAACGGAAGTCCTGCAGGATTGGACATTGTTTGATTTTTCAAATGGTTGATAATCACTGTCTGTGTAGAATCCTGCCAAAAAACATCTGCTCCTAAACTTTCAGCGATAAAACGGACAGGAACCATGGTCTTGTCATTAATAATTTCAGGAGGCACATCTAAACGTTTTGGTTTCCAGTTAACAAAAGCAACCGTATTCCCTACCGAAAGTGTCACGGTTGTTTCCCCCAATACGCCGGTCACCGTGCCTGTAGATTCATCCCATTCAACCTTCGCGCCAAGCTCTTCAAATATGGCACGCATGGGAACCAAAACCCGGTTATCTTTCATCACGGGCATTTGCTCAAATATTTTTTCCTCTCCATTAATCCTTATTTTTATGCCGTCAATGCCGTTAAAGCTGTTAAAGGAAAAAACTTCCGTTGTCCTTTGTACCATGACGGTAAAAATCATAACAAGCGACAGGATGAACGCTGTCAATTTTTTCATGGCAGTATTTCCTCCTTATTAAATTGTGATATCATCCTTTCAGGGAACCAATCATAATGCCTTTTACAAAATATTTTTGCACAAACGGATATATGCACCAAACCGGCAGGCTGGCCACAATAATTAAGGAATATTTAAGAAGTTCGGCCAAGTTTGCCCGCGCCATTTGCAGTTCCGGATCTATAATCATATTCGAGTCCATACTGTTTACCAATAATATATTCCTCAGGATTATTTGCAAGGGATACAAAGTCTTGTCATTCAAATAAAGAAACGCATTAAAGAAAGCATTCCAATGCCCCACTGCATAGAACAGCGTTATAACCGCTACAATCGGCTTGGACAAAGGCAAAGCAATCCTCAGGAAATAATAAAAATCGCTACACCCGTCTATTTGCGCAACTTCCAATAATTCTTTCGGAATGCTGCTTTTAAAATAAGTCCGGGTGATGATCATATTATAAACCGAAATGGAGCCCGGCAATATAATGGCCCATCTTGTATTTAATAAACCTAAACTCTTTACCAATAAATAATTGGGAATCATTCCGCCGTTGAACAGCATGGTAAAAGTAAACAAAAACGTAAACAAGTTTACTCCCGGCATATCACTTCGCGAAAGCGGATAAGCAGCCAACAACGTCAGTGTCACATTCAAAATTGTACCTGTCACCGTATAAAAAGCAGTATTATAATACCCTGTTAAAATATTGTTGTTGCGAAAAACCGCCATATACCCTTCCAAGCTCCATTCCACCGGCCATATAAACACTTTTCCGGAAGCAACGGCACGTCCCGATGAAAGGGATGAAGCAAATATGTTGAGCATGGGTATCCCTATCAAAAACAAAACCAATATAAGCAGTATATCTACCACCATATAAAAAACCAAATCAGATTTGCTGTCAGCAATTGTTCCCTTTTTTCTGTTCATAGCCAGTCTCCTTACCACAAACTTGTATCACCAAATTTCTTAGCTATTTGATTTACCACAACCAACAAAATTAAATTAATTACTGAATTAAACAATCCTATGGCCGTAGCATAGGAAAAATCTCCTCCGCCACCGGCAGTCAAACCGGTTTTAAATACATAGGTTGAAATGAGTTCGGAAGTGCGTAAATTTAAAGGATTTTGCATGAGAAACGCTTTTTCAAACCCAACATTCATAATTTGCCCGCAATTCATGATGAGCAATATGCAGGCGGTAGGCAAAATAGCCTGTATATCAATATGAATCAGCCTTTTAAATCTTGACGCTCCGTCTATCATAGCAGCTTCATGCAGCTCAGGTGATACATTAGACAAGGCTGCAAGGTATACAATGCTTCCCCAGCCCATATTTTGCCATACACCGGACCAAACATAAAGGCTGGGGAAAGCGCTTGCTTTGCCCAACAAGTCAACTGCCGGCAAATCTAATAAACTAAGCAGTTTTCCATATAATCCGATTCTGGTATTAAAAACTTGCATTATTATACCTACCATAACAACCGTTGATATAAAATGGGGCATATAAGATACCATTTGCACCGTTTTTTTCAAAATCTGCGAACGGGCGGAATTCAGTATCAATGCTAAAAGTATCGGCAACGGAAATCCTGCAAATAAAGCATAAAATGAAATGGTCAGTGTATTTACCAATACCCTTGCAAACTGATAGTCTTTAAAAAACCGGACAAAGTATTTAAACCCTACCCATTGGCCGCCGAATATTCCCGAATCCGCCGAATATTGCCGGAAAGCCAGTTGAATGCCGAGCATAGGTATATAGGCAAATATAATAATGTAAATCAAGGGCAACAGCAACATAAGATACAATTGCCAACACCTTAGCACTGAAAGAAAATCAAAGGATTTTCGTATAATAGATGTATTGTTTTTCATTTTTACTGATGCTCTCAAAAGCACTTCCCCCTACTGATTATTAAATCTGTCATATCCTGACTGGGAAAGTTCAATAAAACGTTTTAAACCCATCTTATCTAATACGGCAAGATATGCGTTCCAGTCAGCATCCAAATCTTTCTCACTTACAATAAACATGACGCTACTTTCTTTAACATAGTTTTTAATGCTTGTTTCCAACGGCGTCATTTCATCTATTTCTTCTTCCGTCAATAGCAATTTTGAAACCGTTTCTTTGGGCGCTTTATTCATATACAATGGAAGTGCCGATGCCTTAATATATTCCACGTCAAGAGGATCGCCGTTCCATACCATCCCATTGGACACAGCCGCTGAACGAAATACAGGATGCATACTCTGCCAGTGCGAATTTTGTGTTCCGGCGTACGGCAAAATGGATCGGACAACAGGTTTTGCACCAATGCTTTCAAACATACATTTATCCGTTTCTTTCGCTTCTTCCCAGTCTACGCCGGGAACCCCGTAACGCGCACGCAAAGCTGATTCCTCGCAAAGCATGAAGTCCATCAATCGAAATGCTGCCAATGGATTTTTGCAATATTTTGTTATAATACCGTATGAGTCAGCCCTTGGTGCCCTGTAAAAGGAATACGCCTTTCCTTCAGGACCTACAAGCGGGGGCAAAGCCACATATTCCGCCATACGTTCCGGCATACTTAAAAGCATATCCGGTCCCTGTGCAGGAAAACATCCCAAAATATTCACGTCCGGATTAAGGGCAAGGGTTTTCAGCGAATTGCTATCCTGTACAAAACACTGGATATCTATCAGCCCTTCTTTAAACAGTCCGGACATGTACCTCAAACCGTTGCGCCATTCTTCCTTGTTAAAAGCGACATCAAGTTTTCCGTTCTCAACGATATAATAATTATTTTGATCACAATAAATAAAGGAATTCATCAAAAAATGATGTACGATTTGCTGATACCCGTTTTTTGAGCCTGACAACGGTATTTCGTCCGCAATACCGTTCTGATTGGGATCTCCGTTCTTAAATGCTCTAAGAACCGTTGCAAACTCCTCGGTGGTCTTAGGAACATCAAGCCCTAAAACATCCAGCCATTTTTTATTAATCCATGCTTTGCCCGGCCAAAAGTTCCCGGTCTGTTCTACAACATAAGGCATAAAATACCTTTTTCCGTTAGCAGATACCAAAAGCTTTTCCATGTTCGGATTGATGGTTTCGTCTAACATTTTTTTGAACCAATAACCGTATTTGTCCATGTAATCACTAAGATCCACAAATACTCCGCTGGAAGCATTTTTTAAAAATACGCTGTCCGGCAAGTCAAAGTGCATCAAAACTTCCGGAAGTTCTGTACCGCTGGCAAGCATAACATCAAGTTTGGTCCTGGCTTCAGAGGCATTGGCAGGAAACAAAGTAAATTCCAAATCAACTCCCGTTTGCTCCTCAAGCCATTTTGTATATGCATTGGTTTCAAAATCAATAACTTCTGTAATATCAGGCATTCCGATATTAAGAGTTATTTTTTCTTTCACAATAGGAAGCTCTCCTGGAGCAGTAACATTCTCATCTCCGGATTGACTGGTGGTGCTTACGCTGCTGTCTTTTTGACATGATGTCATAAATACCACCATCACAATGATTAGGCAACTGAGAAAAAACCTTTTTTTAAGCATTATCCTTTTCTCCTTTCCATTTTACAAAATCCGCCCTTTTTTTCTACCATAAATCATATCATATTACCCAATGATACTCACTATAAAAAGCGGTGGTCTTTCTTAAAAAATTGGACATTTTCCTTAGCATAAAGTCTTCTTTACCCTGTCAATCCATGGTAATAATGATAGTGTTCTCCCGATTTTTGTAACATTGAGCCTCAACGGTTTTTATTTTGCCGTCAGGAGTTACAACGCTGATATCATAATCCCCATAGTACCCGCGAATACTGTATTTCCCGTCTGCATCCGTATAACCGTTTTCCCTCGTCCACCATTTATTATAAACAAGATCAATGTACTGCCTGCCGGATTCTTTCAGGGTCCAATCCTCGTTAAATATAGGAGCATTATGAAGCCAATGGAAACCACTCCAAAATCCCCATATAAAAAAACCGTTTACATTTTCCAAACTAAACGCAACAATCATAATGTCCCTCATAAAGCTGGCCTCGTACTCCCGATCCATCAACCCTACAGCCAATCCTACGTCAAACTCCGTTACCTTCATTTCTTTGCCGTACTCTGCAAGCTGGGTAAGAGCGTTATAAAAATCCATTGGATGAACAATCTTATTTCCAAAATGTCCCTGGATACCTATGCCGTCAAAATCCACTCCTGCTTCAACCATGTCATCAAGAAGCATCTTAAACTCATCCATTCTTTCCTGATTTACGCCCGTGATTCCCGTTTCATTAATATAAAGCTTTGCGGTGGGTGAACCTTCCCGTGCCCAATCAAACCAATCTTTTACTACTTCATTGCCGTATTTGGTACGAATGGCCTTATTCCCCAAAGCCTCGTTCAAAACGTCCCATTCCCTTAATTCCCCGTCAAATTCGCCGGTAATTCTTAAAATGTGATTTCTAATCCGTTGGTCCAATCCTTCTTTATCATCTGCAACAAACAACTCATACACATCTTGTGGAATGGAAGTGTTTGAAACCCAGCCATTGGGGAATGCACGGTCCCACATCAGGGTATGTCCTCTTAAATACTTGATATTAAGCGCTTTGGCAGTATCTATTTGCATTCTGGCTCTCGAAGCGCCTCCGCTCTTTTCATATTCATTCCACTTAAGGGCATTTTCCAAAACGCCGCCGTTAAATAAAATCGAGGCGGCAACCTTGTACTTATTGATATTTTCCGGCTTGGAAACGTTAACATTATTAAAATTCAACATACTGCCCCATTGAAATTCATGCTCATACATACTGATATTTACTCTTGCCCCGCTGACAGGGTTCCCGGCAGCATCTTTTACTATTACAGTAATATCGCCCTTGCGTATTTGCTCAATTCTTTCCCATGCGTCCTTGCGCCATTGCTCATCTTTTATGAACACCGTCTTGCCATCATAAAACTCCATAATTGAAGACTGCGGCAATTCTTCAACGGCTACTTTGTCTTCATAATTAATAATCTCAAATCCGCCTATTTCGATTGTCTGAACAGCATAGCCCAGCCGGATCCTAACTCTTGAATACCCTGCTTTTGCCGTGAAAGGCATATATATTTTACGCCAGCCTTCTCCTTCAATGACGGAAGCATACGCGCTAAGCGCCTTACTATTAGGAGCAACATTCTGTTCCACGATACATTGAATCTTTCCTTTCCCTGCTTCAGCACTGATTGTCCTCATATATAAAATCAAAAGCATGGCATCGCCGTCTTTATAATCCGTTCCTTCATTTAAATCGGAAGGTTCAATCTGAAAATCCCAAGGGTTACCAGGCGGTATTTGATTTACAACTATCCTCCATGCTTCTGGAAAAGGCATATCCGAAACCGAAATTTTTGACGCCTGCCCAAATTTAGTGCCGTGAACATAGGAAGCCATAAATTTATCATTGTTAAAAACCGTTCTGCCGTCCGGCAAGGTATTAAAAATTTGATCAAGAATTTTCCACTCATTATTGTCATCAAATTCTTTTTCATAAAAAATCAGCTCGTCATAGGATTGCCCCTTTATATCAGAAACAGGAACGCTTCTGCGTTCCTGTTTTGCTTCAGCAACCGATATGGGAAGCCCGAAAGGTGCAGGTTTTATAGTTCTTGCCAGTGGATTTGTTGTATGGTCTATGGTATCCGCCGGCAAAATAGGCTTAATATTTGATAGGTCTTCCCAAATCAATATTTTAATATAATACCCGTCTGCAAGGCTAAAATCACTTCCCAATGTTAATTCCGCACTTACCGGTGTCGGCTGCAACCGGCTTAAAGTCACACGCTCACCTATGCTTACATCTAACATGTTACCATCGGGGCCATAAACTGCCAGCAACATAACCGCGTCCACATCTTCCAAGGTAACGTTCTCAATGGTCTTTGTAACGGTAATAGTGCTGTTTGCCTCTATATCTCCCTCAATTTGCATATCAGTGACTATAAAAGGCTCCGCCGGTGTACTTCGCTCCAACTCCGTTACCGTTAAATCATCAACATACAAATAATCGGGATAAAGAACGTCTCTATCATCTGCCCCTGCACTGTCTATCCTTATTGCATTGACAAGGGTATTTTCGCTTGGCGTCTGTCCGTTGTCTATGTTATCATCTTTTACTTCGTGAATAAATGTAATCTTTGTCCATGTGTTCCAATCTATATAGTGATGTTCACGGCTTCCATAAGGCGAAGTAGCATATTTGAAACCTCCCGGTGCGAACATCCCTATACTTACCAATGGTTTACTATCCGGATACAATTCATCCAACGTACTTTCATCAATAAGGGTAGCCAGATCAGAACCGAACCTTGCCCCCTGAGCCTTTGGAGCATAAACCCATGCTTCAATCAAAAATCTGCGTCCCACATCTTCTCTTCTGAAAGCTTCCCATCCGACCGCACCGGCAATCTCTGTCTTGGTTGCCTGATTAAACATATTATAAAATTTTACACCCTTGTATGGATTATCTCTGTTTCTTATTCGCACGGACTTTTTGCCTTCAGGAGTATGATTATATGCCGTATCTGCAAAATTTACGGTAGCCCCTCCGGCAGCAACAGCATCAGCATTCGGATTATCACCTGATGTAATACTCTCCATATCCTGATAGGAAAGCCAGGAAACTATGTTTGGAACAAGCGTCCATTCTTCTATCACAAGGTCATCTATGTAGAAGTTCTTAACATATCCGTTAGAAGAGCTACTATGACTAAATTGCAATCCGCTTTGCCCATCTGATGTAACGGTATATTCTACAACAATCTCATTCCATGTATCCAAAACAATATCACAGGTACCTAAAGGTTTAACACTGTTCACATTACCCGGATTATATGCAGCAGGCACTATTTTTACCGACGGGGGATCACTGCTTTCAGGATCATCCGGTACAAAGTCTTCCGATCTTGCATAAAACCAAAAGCTTACCCTATATTTTTTATCCACGGATATATTTGGAAAAATGTTAGGTATTCTAAGCGCTCTTGCTTTGCCGATAATGTCATATAACGTCAAAGAGTAAAGGCCTGTACGCACTACAGCCCCTTGGGCCTCTGTCCTGCGTGCAGCAGTTCCACTTCCACCACCGCCTTGAGTAGCACTGGACGAATCCTCTTCAAACCCCTGTGTTACTACAACTTCATAATCATACGTTGTACCATATTGCCCGTTTTCCGAATACTTGACAGACACCGCCGAGACAGGGAATACCGCACTAAGTATCATTATTGCCGTTAAAACAAATGCTAACACCTTTCTCATAGCAATAACCTTCCTTTCTCTCGCTCAAGGCACAAAAAAGTAGTTGTACCCTTGTGCAAAATTTTTTAATAATTTGATAATTTGTTATTATCTATGCAGACTGCTTATAAATCACTACGGAATTTAAGCACACATGTACATCAGCCTCCTTATTGAGTGTTTGCCGGAACTGCGCGAAAACATCTGAAAACATTTAATACAGATAAAGTTTGAATTGAATTCCCATCAGATTTCTCATGTTTTACATAACTAAAATTATCATATCTGTTCATTAAGTTCACTATAAAAATCTGGGTTTATTCTTAAAAAATTGTACGTTTTTAAAAAGCATCCAAGGAAACACTTATTATAAAACCTTTTAAAACTTATTTAAAGAAAGTAGTTTGATTCTAAAATTTCTAATAAATTTTAATTAATATGGAAACAAGGCGTACAGATATGATTAAAAACGCTGCAAAACAGAGAAGTTAACACTTTTTCCGGGGAATGGCCTTAAGACTGGACTCACGATACTGAGTAGGTGTCATCCCTTCTAATTCCTCAAATTTAACACAGAAATAATTAGGATCTTTAAAACCCACCTGAAAAGCAATTTCATATATTTTTGCATCGCTTCGGCGCAGAAGTTTCTTGGCTTCATCCACACGAACCTTATTTAAGAACGTATTGAATGACATACCGGTACTGTTTTTGAACATACGCCCCAAATGATTGGGAGATTTAAAAAACTTTTTAGACAATATTTTTAAGTCCAGTTCGGTATGATAGTTTTCCCGAACATACAGAATAATGTCATTGATTAACTTGGATGATACTTTACTGCGCAAGTCGGCTAAAATATCCGCCGCTTCCTTGCATAAATCTTCTAAAAATATGCGGACGGTATTTATCGTCATATTGACAATTTTATTAAACATCGTACGTTTTACCAACAACTGAAAACGGTCACCGCCCATTGCCTCTATTTCCTTGAGCAATTCTACCAATATATTATCTATGTATAATATTACCGTGGCAGGAGATACCTTGTCCCGCCGGAAAGCTTCACACAGCGCAGACACCGCCCGGGGTATATCTTCATATTTACCGTGAATGGTTGCTTTTACAAGTTCGTCCGGCAAATGGTTTTCCGACAGGCCTAATGAAAATTCAATGTCTTCATCGCAGGTTATGATACGTTCCCCTGCTTTAAAATAAAACCTTTTATCTCTACATATACTTATGCTGTCGCGTGACTTCACAAGTTCGGATATATTGTCTACGCAAAGTCCCACCAATATATCGGCGTAAATTCCCCTGCTTTTTAACCCGGCACTTAAGGCACCGGCAAATCCTTGCACCTTCCCGTCATATATTGTTAACGCATCGGTATTTACAACAAGTCCGACTCCGCTTTGTTCAGGTAAAATAAATATATTGGCCGTTTCAGAAAAAAAATCGCTCACTGCTGATTTAATTTCCAAAATACGGTCTTCTTGATGGGAAGTGAATATCAATGAGTCATCAATACACGGCTCAACAAAAATATAATAATATTTTCCCTTGGGAAAAGCATTTACAAACTGAGTTGAAGATATGGACTGACCGTTTAGAAAAGCTCTCAGCATCGCAAGCAGGTACTCTTTCTGCGCAGAAGTTTTTTCTTCATGCTCTCTGCGTATTTTTTCCAAACACTCTATTAGTTCATCTTCCTCAATGGGTTTTAAAATATACCGTTCAGCACCATATTGTATTGCTTTCTGAGCATAATAAAAAGTGTCATACCCGCTAAGTACAATAATTCTTATAGAATCATTAAACGTACGTATCTGCTCAATAAGCTCCAAACCGTCCATATCAGGCATACGGATGTCGGTAATCAATAGGTCAGGGTTTTCCTGCTGAATAAATTCCAATGCTTCAAGGCCGTTGATTGCCAAACCGGCAACAACAAAACCATAACTGTTCCAATCAATTAAATGTACCAGGCCTTCACGGATGTTGGGTTCATCATCCGCAATGAGAACTTTCAGCATGGATACCCCTCCCTCAGAAGTTTTTTGTTTCAATATCCAAAATTATATCATTGAAGAAATATATATACACTATAAAAATAATACATGTTCCCTTGAAAATAAGACATTTCTAGTTGTTCTTCTCCATACGAGGCACCTTAAAGCTCACCGTAAGTCCTCCGCTCTCAGGCCTTTCTATTTTAAACTCAAAATTTTCACCGTAACACAGATTTAACCTTCGAAGTATATTTTGCAAGCCTACACCACCACTTTTTAGTTCTTTACCCGACATAATATCCTTTATTTTTTCCTCGGACATCCCTTTGCCGTTATCACTCACACTGCCATAAATCCAATTACTAACACCTGACAGCTTAATATGAATATATTTTTTCCCGGAAATCCGTTCAATCCCATGAATACAAGCATTCTCCAACAATACTTGCAAAATCATTTTCGGTATTAAAGCATTAAGAACGGCATCATCCACTTCTATGTTAATCGTTAATTCTTTTCCAAACCGATATTCTTCTATTTTTGCATATTCATGTATAACTTCCAATTCTTCCGCAACAGGAACTAAATTATCACTTTGATTGACCAAACGCCGGAATAATCTTGACAAATGCTTAATAACCGTGGCCGTTTCCCGTTCGCCTTTAATGACAGACTTCATACGTATGGATTCCAATACATTATATATAAAATGCGGATTGATTTGACTTTGCAACGCGCTTAATTCCGCAAGGCGCTTTTCATTTTCTATTTCCAGCTCTCTCATTCTTGTTTGAAATACATCTTCAATAAGGGTGTTTATCTTTTGAACGGCATTATTTATTCCTTTCACCAGTAAGCCGATTTCATCCTGGCCCGGTTCATCACATTCAATAGGTTCAAATACATTTGGGGCCATTTTTCCCATGCACAGTTCTAGGGACTTTAAACATAACACAAAGGTTGTGGTAATAAAAACAATAAAAGCCGTCGCATAAATCAGATTAAAAACGATAATTTTTCCGTTTAAGTCTACTATGAGAATAACATCCATATTATTATAAACTTTAAAAACATTGTCTAAAAAATATTCACTAAAATCCCAGGCAAAATGCTTCCGCTACCGGGCAAAGTGGGGTTTTCAGTATATATTGAAACATTTTCAAATTGAAGTCCGGAAACTGCATAACCTATAATCGAATTCATCCGGTTTATAAAAGCCATTCGATCACTGTATCCCGTGTGAAGAAACTTTGTAGCCGATATTAATACAGGCGAGGGCTGGATTTTCTCCAAAAATATTCCCCACAGCATCCAAGATTTCTATGAAGGCTGCGAGTTTTTAATGTTCTTTGATAAAGGAGATTACTCGGAGCACTATCGGCAAACTTCGGAGTACCGGAAGAAACCTTTAAATGCCTCCCTAAAAAAGAGGTATATATTACAGTCCTCTTTCATACAAGCATGAGCTTTGCAAGGTACCGCCAATCAAAGGCGTCGGAGGAACCATTCAAATTCTTGACAGTCACAATTTTCCTGCCTGCAAAACTGTAGCGGCAACTCTCGTAACAGTAGAACCAGGTGCTATAAGGGAGATACATTGGCATACCAATCAGGATGAATTCCAATATTATATTAGGGGGAACGTTTGTTACTCTAAAGATTCCGATTTCAAAGCACCTGCTGATCCAGACGACAAAAACTATTCTATCTGAACTACTGCCCGCTAAATAATCTTTTAGGAATAATTATGAATAGCTGTACGCCTCCAAATGATAGATGCCATTCTGACATTTGGAGGTGTTTTTTGATAAAAAGAAAATCATGTCTTTGGACTTGTTCCTATGAAGCGATGTTTTTACGATTCTAATACACCGATTATTTTCTCTTAAACCTCGTAAAGCTCTTATTTACCGGACTTTTCACACACTCACCTATTAACCCTTGACATCCATACCACTGTCTTAACATGTGTTGGGTGAGGAATAGGAAGGCAAATTTCCTTTATCATTTTTCTTTTTTTTAATCTGCTTATGCATTTTACTCTGCACTGCATTAGAATATCCAGTCTTATATACAAAGGTCAGCTTGTAGGGATTAGCATTTCCATTCTCGTCAATCTCTCCGATAATAACCTTTTCTACAATACTTTCAAACACACAACGGTCAAAGTCCTTTAAAATTTCATTGTTTTCTAGTACCTTACGA
>Ga0134102_1000120_pt1 | contig 98200 bp, 98 predicted proteins | sample 13_3_2metaG_FD_94447 | JGI IMG/M metagenome (GOLD analysis project Ga0134102, IMG submission 94447) | Switchgrass degrading microbial communities from high solid loading bioreactors in New Hampshire, USA - 13_49_3.3_201_A3 metaG | ecosystem: Engineered > Bioreactor > Semi-continuous > Anaerobic...
AATTTGGGACTGGAAAGTCGGCCCCGCTGTATCTGTGCGCTGGGCGGGCTTCTTTCCTATCTGCGGGAAACCCAGAAGGTAGGGCTGGAGCGGCTTTGCAATGTGGTGGTCAAACAGGAAGACCGCACCATGCAGATGGATGAAAATTGCCGCACCGGCCTGGAACTGCTCGCCACCATCCGCTCCAAGGAGAAGAAGGGCAGCCTGTTGTGGGTGTTGGACAAGACCAAAACCCCCATGGGCAAGCGGCTGATTCGAAGCTGGATTACCCAGCCCCTCACCGGGCCGGCGGAGATTGAAAAGCGGCTCAATGCCGTGGAGGAGCTCTATAACAACGAAATGCTGCTGGAACAGGTCTGCGAGTCGTTGGAGCATATCTACGACCTGGAGCGGCTCATTACCCGCGTGGTGTACGGCAACGCTACCCCTCGCGAGGTGCTGACCCTGGGCCGAACCCTGACCAAACTCCCTGCGGTGCGAAAGGCGCTGGAACCGGTAAAATCCAGTTTCCTCTGTGCCATCCGGGAGGAAATTGACCCTCTGGAGGATATTTCGTCGCTGATTGCCGCCGCCATTGTGGACGAGCCCCCCGTCAACTTGAAAGAGGGTGGCGTCATTCGAAACGGCTTCCACCCGCAGTTGGACGAGCTGCGGGAGCTGATGGGCAGCGCCAAGGAGCGCTTGTCCGCCATGGAGGCGGCCGAGCGGGAAGCCACCGGCATTAAAAATCTAAAGATTGGCTACAACAAAGTTTTTGGTTACTACATAGAGGTTTCCAAATCCGGGCTCACGCAGGTGCCGGACCACTATATCCGCAAGCAGACCATCGCCAACGGAGAGCGGTACATTACCCAGGAGCTCAAGGAGCTGGAAAACCGGATTCTCTCCGCTCATGATGAGGCCATTGCTCTGGAAAACGAGCTGTTTGAGAAGTTGCGGGTCACCATTGCCCGGGAACTGCACCGGATTCAGTCCTCTGCCTCGGCGATAGCCCGGTTGGACGTGTTCTGCTCCTTCGCCAGAGTATCCCTGGACAACCGCTATGTTCGCCCGGTCATTACCACCGGAGACCAGATCATCATCAGGGAAGGCCGTCACCCGGTGGTGGAGCAAATGCTGGACGGCCTGCCATTTGTCCCCAACGACGTGACATTGGACTGTGGCGAAAACCAAATCGCTATTATCACCGGCCCCAACATGGCGGGCAAATCCACCTATATGCGCCAAACCGCTTTGATTGTGCTGATGGCGCAGATGGGATGCTTCGTGCCGGCCACCAGCGCCACCATCGGCATTGTGGACGGCATCTATACCCGTATCGGCGCCAGCGACGACTTGTCCAGCGGGCAGTCCACCTTTATGGTGGAAATGGTGGAGCTGGCAAACATACTCAAAAACGCAACCTCCAAATCTCTTTTAATATTGGATGAGATTGGCCGCGGCACCTCCACTTACGACGGCATGAGCATCGCCAGAGCCGTGTTGGAGTACATCGCCAACCCTAAAAAGCTGGGTGCCCGCACCATGTTTGCCACTCACTACCACGAGCTTACCGAACTGGAGAACAGTTTGTCCCGGGTGAAAAACTACAACATAGCGGTGAAGAAAAGGGGAGACGACATCACCTTTTTGCGCAAGATTGTAAGGGGCGGGGCGGACGAAAGCTACGGTATCGAGGTGAGCAAACTGGCGGGCATTCCCGATTCTATCGTCAAGAGGGCCCATGAGATTCTAGGGGATTTGGAAAACAACCGACCCGTCCGACAGGGCAAGAGGGTGCGCTCCGCCCGGGAAGAAGAGGATGTGTTCCAAATCAGTTTGGGGTCTCAAAAGGTGTCGGAGGTGGAGGAGGAACTCAGACGCCTGGACCTCAATACCCTCACTCCCATCGAGGCTTTGACAAAGCTCTTTGAGCTGCGCAAGTTGTTGGAGTAAAAAATTGAGTACCGATGTCGCCACATTCGGTACTCAAGGTATGTATCTTTTGCAGTTATGGTGTACACTGTTGTAGTTTACCAGGTTCGCCCACCCAGAATGTGCAGGCAACGTATCCTGCGAATTTCGTAGGTAGCCAAGGGGCGGTAATCGCTGTCATAGCTGTGGGCGGCAATAAGCAGCGTTTCCGGATTGCCGGTGCCGTCGCTTTCCACCACCACCAATGTGTGATTGAATTCGTTTCGATGAGTGGCAATTTGAATGATATCTCCCGGCTCCATGGCTGCCAAACTGGTTTCGGTGGCGTAGGGCCCCACGCCCTTGTTTCCCACCAAAAAGTTGTAGAGATACGGCACCCCCGACCAGGAGGGAGAGCGGTCGTCGGGGGAATTGTAGTACCAGCCGAATATGGGCGTGTAGTTCATAACGCCGATGCCGGCGTAGATGCACTGAGAAGCGAAATTGGCGCAATCTCCACCAAAACCGGAGAAGTTAAAATACTTGGGATTCCGGCCAAAGGCCCATTTATGGGCGTAGGCCACTGCCTTTTCCCTGTTGTAGGCGATTTCTCGCATGGTATACCCACCTTTCCCGACAATGAGGTGCATTCCCAACCATTGACAGTTCAGTTTATACAAAACAGGGCAAAAAGGTTCGAAAATGCCCCCGTTTCTTCCGGAAAATCTTCCACATTGGCAAAAAAGTATTGATTGGAAACATAAAAGTCCACAAATAAAGTATAGAAACCATTATTCCCAGAGGTATGAATACGGCACAGGCCGAATCAGGATATAGCCAATGAAAGTTGTGGGAGTTGAACATCATGAAAAACTTAAAAATCGCCCAAAAAATCATCCTTGGATTCTCCTCAATCCTGTTGCTTCTTCTGTTAATCGCTATTACGGCCATAACTTCTTCGGCTCAAACTGGTTCCCACATCAGCGAAGTGGACATTTACAGCGCTTTGGAAAGCAATGCCAACGAGTTGATGCACATCCTCAACGAGACCCGCATTACCGCTGGCGTTTTGTACGAAACCCAGTCGGAGGAATCCTATAACAACGTTGTAAAGCAGCTGATGTACTGTGATCTGCGCCTGAAAAAACTGTATGAGTACATAGACGCCAACCCCCAACTGCTACGTTTCCGGGGAGACATCGAAGCTTATGATGAGCTTTATTCCCAGTGGAGCAATGCTCTGAGAGGCATTGCCGACCGCTATCAACTAGCCGCTCCGCTGTCTGCAGCCGACTTGCAAAAGTTTCGTGAAGAATCCAACGAGTGGCATAAAACCAACCTATTGGCACACGAGATTTTGTCCAACACCATTGCGGACATTGTGGAAGCATCCAACAAAGAGATGCGGATCACTAAAAAATTCAACGTCTTTACTCTGTGGATTGTGGCAGGGGTCTCGGTAGTGTCCATTGTTGTGGCTGCCATTATGGCTTTTGTTTTGATGCGCTCCATCACCGTACCTCTGGGGAATATGCGAGATGTGCTTGATCAAATTGGAACAACGGGGAATTTGCAAATTCCGGAAGAAAGGCAGCAACAGCTTCGGAAGGTGGCGGAGGGCAAAGACGAAATATCCCAGTGCACCAGGGCTTTGCTGGTGCTGCTCAACCGCCTGTACCGCATTGACGAAACCCTTGCCCATGTGGCCAACGGAAATCTGACGGTTACCATAGATTTACAGTCCGAGCAGGATACCATGGGGCTTGCGGTTCGCAAAATGCTCCACAACCTCAATCAGAAGTTTGGCAGCATTGCCCGGTCCACCATTTGGGTCAACCAAAAGGCGGCGGAACTGTCGCAAGACTCTCATCACTTGGCGGAAGGCTCCCGCAGGCAATCGGAGTCGGTGGAAAATCTTTCATTGTCGGTGCGCCGGGTTACTGAAAAAGCGGAGCAGAACGCGGCTTTGGCGCAGCAGGCTCTGGATTTGGTCAACAACATCCAGAACAACGCTAAAACCGGCAGGGAAAAGATGAACCAGATGATGCTGGCTGCCCAGGCCATCAACGCCTCCAGCCAGTCCATTGGAAAAGTGATTAAGGTTATTGACGACATTGCCTCCCAGACCAACCTTCTTGCCCTCAACGCATCGGTGGAAGCAGTGCGGGCAGGGCATCACGGAAGAGGCTTTGCCGTGGTGGCGGAAGAAGTGCGAAATCTGGCCGCCAGAAGCGCCCAGGCGGCGAAAGAAACTGGCGCGCTGATTGACGACACCATGCAGAAAGCGGCTCTCGGCACATCCATCGCAGAGACCACTTCTACCGCTTTGGAGGAAATTGTGGCGGGAGTGGAAGAAAGCAACGCCATTATCCGCGATATTGCCGCACTTTCCCGGGAGCAGAAAGAAGATATTCAGGGTATTATCTCCGACGTGGCCCACGTGGAAACCATTGTGGAGCAAAACAACTCCATTGCAGCCCGCTCTGCCAATGCTGCGGCGGAAATCTCCAGTCAATCCAGTTATCAAATGGAAATGGTGCAGCAGTTCCGCCTGCTAAAGAGCGCGATGCAGGAACGTAAGGAGGGTATGAGAGTATGAATAACAGAAAAGGTGCCCTTTGGGTTGTGTTAACGCTCCTCCTGTTACTGACCACCGGTTGCAGCGTTGCGGCAAAGTATCAAGACGGTGTCTATCGGGCGGAGAATCCGGAATTTTCAGACAGTGGATGGAAGGAAACGGTTGAAGTCACCATTGAGAACGGAGAAGTTGTCAAGATTAACTGGGACGCCATTTATATCGATGACAGCATACCCATCCGGAAAAAGCAGTACTCCAAAAGTGGACTGTACGGAATGCTGACGGTAGGAGCGGTAGGGGAATGGTACGACCAGGCAACGGCCGCGGAACAATTTGTTCTGGAGCACGGCATTGATGCTCTGACCATTGATTCGGAAGGCCGCACCGATGCGGTAAGCGGCTGCACCATTCATGTCAACGAATTTGCCGCTCTCTACCGCCAGTGCCTCGAACAGGCGAAAAAGAAATAGATGTAAGAAGAAAGCCCATTCTCCTAACGAGAATGGGCTTTCATTGTAGCTTAGGAAGAAACAGGCATTTGCGTGGTCAAATTCAATGATTTGGTTATATCAATTTGACTTGGCTAGGGTCAGTGCCAGTTAAATGACTGCGCGACAGTATCGGTGTCTGATATGTGGCAGTCAAGCGACTGCCTGCCATACGTTCGCTTAACCTTGCAAAAGCCGCAGCAATTCCGCTTCGTCAATAATGGGAATTCCAAGGCTTTGAGCTTTGGTCAGCTTGGAGCCGGCTTCTTCTCCCGCCACCACGTAACTTGTCTTTTTGGAAACGCTGGAAGAGGTTTTGCCTCCCGCCGCTTCTATCATCTTAGTGGCTTCCGCCCGCGACAAAGTGGGGAGGGTGCCGGTCAACACAAAGGTCAGTCCCTCCAATGTGGAGCCTGTGGGTTGCGAAGTGGATTTCATGTTCACTCCAGCTTCTCGAAGCCTGTTGATGAGATGGCGGTTGCCTTCCTGAGCAAAGAAAGAGCAGACAGACTGGGCCATAATCTCACCGAAGCCCTCAATGGAGGCAATGTCCTCGGGAGTGGCGGTCATCAAAGCATCCATGTCGCCAAACCGGCGGGCCAACTGCTGGGCGGCCCGCTGGCCAATCCCCCGAATGCCCAAAGCAAAAATCAAGTTGGAAAGGTCCCGCTTTTTGGAGGCTTCAATCGCGGCGATGAGGTTTTCGGCGCTGCGTTTGCCCATCCGCTCCAACGGCCGGATTTCTTCCACGGTTTTGTAGTAGAGGTCGGCGGGGGATTGGACCAACCCGTTTTCCACCAGCAGCTCCACCACGGCGGGGCCTAGTCCTTCAATGTCCATGGCATCCCGGCTGGCAAAGTGTATCAAATGGCGCAGCAGTTGAGCGGGACATTCCGCGTTGGGACAGCGCAGAACCGCTTCTCCCAAAGGACGCACGGCCTGGGCTCCGCAAGAGGGGCAGTGCTGCGGCAGTTGATAGGGCTCGGCACCGCAATGTTGCGCCACTCCCACCACTTCCGGAATAATGTCCCCCGCCTTGCGGACGATGATTTGATCTCCCACGGCGATGCGTTTCTGGTCAATGAAGTCCTGGTTGTGCAGCACCGCCCGGGTGACGGTGGTGCCGGCTAACGTAATGGGGTCAAAGACGGCGGTGGGAGTCAAGGCTCCGGTGCGCCCCACATTGACCTCTATCCGGCGCAGAGTGGTGACCTTTTCCTCCGGTGGATACTTGTAAGCAACGGCCCAACGGGGAAATTTACTGGTGGCGCCGAGGATTTCCCTGTGTGTAAAGTCATCAACCTTCACAACGGCTCCGTCGATATCGTAAGGGAATTTCCCGCGGTTTTGGCCAATAACCTCAATCCGTTGCTTGACATCCTCCATATTATCATATATTTCGTATGCAGGGCTGACGGGAAATCCCAGCTTCTTCAGATAATCCAGGCTCTCCTTATGGCTGTAAAGCTCTACCCCTTGCACTTGCTGAACATTAAATACAAAGATATCCAGCCCCCGGGTTGCGGTGATTTTGGGGTCCTTTTGTCGCAGGGAGCCGGCGGCGGCGTTGCGGGGATTTTTAAAGGGCTGCTCGCCTGCATTTTCCTGCGCGGCGACCAGTCGCTCAAAGCTTTGCCTGGGCATATAGACTTCCCCCCGAACCTCCAAATAGGGGATGGGCTCGGGAAGCCGAAGGGGAATCGAGCGAATGGTACGCAGATTGGCGGTGACATCCTCGCCGACATGGCCATCTCCCCGGGTGGAGCCCCTTATAAATACACCGTCCCGATACTCAAGGCTGACGGATAGCCCGTCAATTTTGGATTCCACCACATAACGAGGATTTTCCACTCGTTCCCGCACCCGCCGGTCAAAGGCGTCCAGCTCCTCCAAATCAAAGACATCCTGCAGGGAGCCCATTTGCACGGTGTGAATCACCGGCTCAAAGGTTGTATACCCCTTGCCGCCCACACGCTGGGTCGGGGAGTTTGGGTCCATAAATTCCGGGAATTGTTCCTCAAGGTCTAAAAGCTGATGGTAAAGTTGATCGTATTGGTAATCCTCCAACTCGGGATTATCCAGCACATAGTAGCGGTGTGCATGGTATTCTACCAGCTTGCGCAGCTCTTCTATTTTTCTTTTTGCTTCTTCTCTGTCCAAACCATTAACCCCCTGTATCGTTGCACCATACCGCTAGTATAGCACAGACACAGGGGGATTAATAAGAGGAATCGGTTAGATTTTCCCATTCGGCCAGAAATTTTCCGCATTTATTGTATTGGACTTGCAGAATTTAACCCGCCGGCTGGATTTCATCTTTTAGTTTGGAGATAAAGGGGGAGCTTTCCCCCAGTTGAATATAAGTGTCGGGGATGTTACCCACAATGACTGTCTGGGCAATGAGAAAGCTGGTGGAGGTTTCGCATTTGATGCGGTACCCGGGAATAGCTGCCATCATCTGAATGCTGGTGCCCAGAAAGATTTGGTGGTTGGTCTGGTTGATACCCGCGCTGGTAAACTGGGAATATATTTCGGTTTGCACGTATCCGGTGGGGTAAATTTTGATTTCCACCATGGGGCCGCGGCCGGAGGTGAATTCATTTCCCAGCAGAGTTCCCAGTGGAACCCAGATAGAGGCGGAACCCATGTTTTCCAGAGTCTCCAGCACCGCTTTGGTAATCTGGGCTTTGAGGCGGTTGATTTCCATCATGTTGGATTGAATGGAGGTGATGTCGCCACTGCTGTTGTAAGAGAGCCGCACCATATCTTCATACTCCACTCCCTCGCGGGCCAGTTCTGCTAGGATTGCATCGTTGATGGTTTTGGTGGCAAAAACCTTGGTTTGATAGGCGGCAACCCCTTCGACAACCGGACGCAACTGGATGGCTGTTAAAACCAGCAGCAACGTCAACAGCAAAAGGAAAAACCATACTCTTCCTCTGCCGGTATGCCGGCGGGAAGACCTTTTTTTCATCCCCTCACCTCCGTTTCTTCTATATCATATGAAATTGAAGGAAATTTTGTGTTTCCAAAAGGACAAAATCACTTGTCTTTCCTTCAAAACGAGAATTTTTCTCAACCCAGGCTCCACACCTGCTGAGAGAAGTCGGCATAGATTGGAGTGTGTCGAAGACACGTCAATTAAAAGGTGAAAGGATGTACTTAGATGCCTAATCACTATAACTACCGCTTTGGCAGCCCCCATCGGCCCGGTAGCCGTCCGGGTCCAGGGCCGGGACCGGGGCCCCGCCCGCCATGGTCTCTAGGACCGCCGCCGGGGCATCGTCCGCCGTGGCCCCCCGGTCCGCCGCCGCCACCTAACCGCAGGCCGTTTTGGTGGTGGTTTCCCTTCTTTTTCGGCTAAACCTCCCGCCCTTTAGGGCGGATTATTTATCAACAGCTATTTCGAAAAATATCAAAATAGAATTGACAGGGAAAGCATGTGTTGCTAAAATATATTTAGATAAAATTCGAAATAGATTGGGAGGTGTCATATTGGGGTTTCCGGAAACATTCAAAGCGTTGTCGGACCCTGTGCGGCGGGAGATTCTCCTGATGCTGCGCCGGGGGAGAATGTCGGCCGGGGAAATTGCCAGCAAGTTTGATTCCAGCGGTGCCACCATTTCTTACCACCTCTCCTTGCTGAAAAAAGCAGGGTTGGTTTACGAAACAAAATATAAAAACTACGTATACTACGATTTAAATATTTCGGTATTAGAAGAACTGATGCTGTGGTTGTCTCAGTTTAAGGAGGCCATGAAGGATGAAAAAATGGAGTAAGCAGGTTCTGCTGCCGGTAATTGTGGCACTTTTGCCCATGGTGTTTGGCATAGCGGTTTACCGTCAACTCCCGCCCCAGCTGCCCACCCATTGGAACTTTTCCGGCACCATAGACGGATATTCCAGCAAGGCGTTCGCAGTGTTCGGCCTGCCGCTGATGATGGGGGGTGTCACCCTGCTGGTGCCGCTGTTACTTTCCATGGACCCGAAAAACGCCAATATGTCCGCTGCGCTGAAAAAACTGGTTGTGTGGATTTGCCCAGTGATGAGCTTTGTTATGACCAACGCCATCCTGCTTATCGGTTTGGGGTATAGTATCCCTGTTCCTTTGATTGTTTGCGTGCTGGTTGGTCTGATGTTGATGGCCATCGGCAACTATCTACCCAAAACCAAGCAAAGCTACACCATGGGAATTCGCTTGCCCTGGACCCTCCACAGTGAGGAAAACTGGAACCGCACCCACCGCCTGGCCGGCAAGCTGTGGATGCTGGGCGGACTTTTGATGATTCTATGCGGTTTTCTCACTCAGTATTTCCCGTCCGGTTGGCTGGTGACCGCCGTTTTTGTAGGGATTATGGGTTTGATATTTGTACCCACCCTGTATTCTCTCTGGTTATATAAAAAGGGCATATAAGCAAACCACGGGTAAACGAATGGCACGGGCAAGCTAATAACAACTCGCCTCTATAGTACCGAAAATCGATTAACCAGAGCTGACTTGGTTACTTCTCTGAATATTACAGCTATAAGAAAGACCATCCGCGAACGCGGATGGTCTTTCTATTTGCGAAACTAAGCGTGACAGTGGGTGTCCTGAATGGGACCTACAATGGGGAGGGGGTCGATACCCAAACGAGTGTAGTAATCGGAAATTGCCGCTTTGATGGCCTGCTCCGCCAGCACGGAGCAGTGAATCTTCACCGGAGGCAGACCTTCCAGCGCTTCCACAACCGCCTTGTTGGTCAGCTTGAGAGCCTCCTCCAGCGGTTTGCCCTTAATCAGCTCGGTGGCCATAGAGCTGGTGGCAATGGCTGCGCCGCATCCAAAGGTTTTAAACTTGACGTCGTCGATTTTCCCATCTTTTACCTTAATGTACATTTTCATGATATCGCCGCAAGCAGGGCTGCCGACTTCGCCGACACCGTCGGCGTCAGGTATTTCGCCCACGTTGCGGGGGTTGGAGAAATGCTCTAATACCTTATCTGAATATTCCATATTTGTCTTCCTTTCAATCTTCCAACAGAGTGCCTATATCGATACAACCGTTATTGGTGTTCTCCCTTGACAATCTTTTCCCACAAGGGGGACATGGCTCGGAGTTCCTCAACCACCGTAGGAAGTACCTGGAGAATATAATCCACATCCTCTTCCGTGGTCAAGTCGTTGATGGAAAGCCGCAGGGAACCGTGAGCCACCTCGGGTTCCAGGCCGATGGCCAGCAGTACATGGCTGGGATCCAGAGAGCCTGAAGTGCAGGCGCTGCCCGAGGATGCGGCGATTCCTTTCATGTCCAGCTTCAACAAAAGGCTCTCACCCTCGACGCCCTCAAAGGAGACATTGACGTTGCCGGGCAAACGATGTTCCCGATCGCCGTTTAAGCGGGTGCGGGGGATTTTGAGAATCTCGTCGATGAGCCGGTCCCTCATTTTGCGGGTTTTGGCAGCCCGCTGCTCGATATCCTTGACGGCTTCCTCCACCGCCACTCCAAGGCCCACGATGGAGGGGACATTTTCGGTACCTGCCCGATGTCCGCCTTCTTGTCCACCACCATGAATTAAGTTGGGGATGCGGATGCCTTTACGAATATACAAAGCGCCGATGCCTTTTGGCGCGTGAATTTTGTGGCCGGACATGGAGAGCAGGTCAATGTTTTGAGCCGTCACGTCAATTTCCACATTGCCCAAAGCCTGAACCGCGTCGGTATGGAAAAGGACACCTTTTTCCCGGCAAATCTTTCCGATTTCGGCAATGGGCTGAATGGTGCCAATTTCGTTATTGGCGTACATGATGGTCACAAGAGCGGTGTCTTCCCGAATGGCGGCGGCCACATCTTCCGGCTTGACAATGCCCAAAGGCCCTACGCTCAAATAGGTGACGTCGATGCCTTCCTTTTCCAGGCTCTCGCACACATGGAGCACGGCGTGATGCTCAAAAGCAGAGGTGATGATGTGCTTCTTGCCCTTTTTTGCCAGAGCCTGCACAACTCCTTTGATGGCCCAGTTATCGGCCTCGCTGCCACCAGAGGTAAAGAAGATTTCTTCCGGGCGGGCTCCAATGCCTTTGGCTACCTTTTCCCGAGCCAGGCGAATGGCTTTGGCAGCATCTCTACCTTTTCGATAGATGCTGGAAGCATTGCCGTACTCTTCTCGGAAATAAGGCAACATGGCGTTCAGCACTGTTTCCGACACCGGAGTAGTAGCTGCATTGTCGGCATATACAAATCGCTCCATGCTCATTAACTCCAATCCTTCTCATTTTTGTGTCTGAATTAGCTTTTTATAACTTTCCACGGCCATCTGGTCGCACCGTTCGTTTTCAGGATGGCCTACATGACCTCGTATCCAATGAAAGTTCACTTTATGGACTTTGAGCAGTTCCAGAAGCTGCTTCCACAAATCGGCGTTGGGAACCGGTTCCCCCGGCTTTTTCATCCAGTTTTTCCGCTGCCAGTTGTACACCCAACCTTTTTCCACGCTGTTGACGACATAGGTGGAATCGCTGTACAGCTCCACTTGGCAGGGCTCCTTCAGAGCGCTCAGCCCTTCCAGCACAGCGGTCAGCTCCATCCGGTTGTTGGTGGTGTCGAGCTGAGCACCGCACAGTTCCCGCTGGTGGGAACCATACCGCAAGATTACCCCCCAACCACCTGGACCCGGGTTGCCGGAACAGGCGCCGTCGGTGTACAGGTACACCTGCTTCAAATAGAATCTCTCCTCAGTTGGTCACTTATGTTACGTTCTCAGTATATACCATAAATGGAAAATGCGCAAGAGGGCGAGGAGATTATTTTATACTTTATGGTAATTTTACGACATTTGCCTGCGTTTATACGGCTTTTGCGTGATATTGCCAAAGGGGGTGACAGCTTTCGTCCGTTTTTTGGGAGGTGGTGGCGTTCTACCAAAATACTATGGCGTATTCCGCTTTTTTGTGATAATATATAGAATACTCAACAACCTTTGGTACGATACAACGTTGAAAGGAAAGCTAGGATGAAATTTGCTACTTTTTTATTCCAAGGAAAAGAAGCGGTGGGAGTGCTCTCTGCGGACGAGCAACAAATTTATCCTTTGACAGGCGTTTCTGACATGATTGGCTTGATTGCGGCCTATCGGGGAGAGAGCTTTGATGCTTTATCCAAAGACCAGCCTCTCCCACTGGCAGAAGTTAAGCTGATGGCGCCCATTCCTCACCCCCGTCACGACTTGATTTGCGTCGGCATGAACTATTTGGAGCATGCGCTGGAATCTGCCCGCTTCAAACGAATCGAGTTTAAAAAATCCCCCAATCCTCTGTACTTTTCCAAGCGGGTCGGGCGTTGCCCCGCCACAGGGGAAGACATCCCAGCCCATACAAATTTGACTCAAGAATTGGATTATGAAGCGGAGCTGGCGGTGGTCATCGGCAAGCGCTGCGACCGTGTCAGCCCGGAGGACGTGTGGGACTATGTGTTCGGCTACACCATCCTCAACGATGTCTCCGCTCGGGATCTGCAAAGGGGCCATGGCGGGCAGTATTACTTTGGCAAAAGTTTGGATGGTTTTGCGCCCATGGGGCCCTGGATTGTCACCGCCGATGAATTCGGCCCGAATCCTCATCTTGCGGTGCGCAGCCGGGTCAATGGGGAGCTGCGCCAAAACGGCAACACCTGCGAGTTTCTCTATGATATTCCATTCTTGGTTTCTCAGCTTTCCTCCGGGTTTGTTTTAGAACCGGGAGATATTATCGCAACCGGTACCCCTTCCGGCGTGGGAATGGGTTTTCAGCCTCCCAAATTCCTTTCTCCCGGCGATGTTGTGGAGTGCGAAATCGAAGGAATTGGAAAATTAGTCAATACCATACGCTAACGGGAAAGGAATAGATGTATGCTGATACGCCTGATGTGCGCCGCTGATTATGACAGGATGTACCGTCTTTGGAGCGAAACAGAAGGATTGGGCTTTGGGGAGCTGGACGATTCCCGAGAGGGTATTGAGCGGTTTTTGGCCCGAAATCCCACCTCCTGTTTTGTGGCGGAAGAAGACGGAATACTTTTGGGCACTATTATGAGTGGACAGGATGGCCTGCGCGGTTACATTTATCATGCGGTGGTGCAGCCGGGTAAACGGCGTCAGGGAATCGGCCGTGCTTTGGTAGAGGCCGTGGTAGAGGCCATGAAGAAAGAAGAAATTGACCAGCTTGCCCTGGTGGTTTACAAAAACAACTTGCCGGGCAACCGTTTTTGGGAGTCCATGGGATTTGTAGCGAGGGATGATTTGAGCTTTCGCTGTCTTTCCTGGGGACTGCGTAACAGCCGTTAAACAATGAACGTCAAGATACCCCATTCTGTTCGGCGCTGTATGGAAACCTTAGCGGCTTCCGGTTACAGTGCCCATTTAGTAGGGGGCTGTGTTCGCGACAGTTTGATGGGGCGCCAGCCTTCCGACTGGGATATCTGTACCTCGGCGCTGCCCGAGCAGGTTATCGCCGCGTTTCCCCATCACAAAGTGTTGCCCACCGGCATTGGCCACGGCACCGTCACAGTGATGATGGACGGAAATCCCGTTGAAATCACCACCCTGCGCCGGGACGGAGAATATCTCGACCATCGGCATCCTCAAACGGTGGAGTTTACCGACAGCTTGAAGGAAGATTTGGCTCGCCGGGACTTTACCGTCAACGCCATGGCTTACGCTCCACAGGAAGGGTTGACCGACCCTTTCGGCGGTGCGGACGATTTAAAGGCTGGCCTTTTGCGCTGTGTGGGCAATCCCAGGCAACGTTTCGATGAAGATGCTTTGCGAATTTTGCGCCTTTTGCGCTTTGCTTCTCAACTTTCCTTTCAGCCGGAGTCGGATACCCTTGCTGCCGCCGCCGAGCTGGCCCCGTTACTCGAAAAGGTGTCCGTCGAGCGGACTGCCGCGGAACTCAACAAGCTGCTGTTGGGGGAAGATGTGTTTCACGCCTTGTGCCTCGCCGCAGACCACCGAATTATAGAAGTCATTATTCCGGAGTTTTCTCCCTGTATGGAGTTACAATTGGATCGGCGTCTCTTTGCGGCAATCGCAGCCGCCCCGCCCCGCCTCGAAATTCGTTTGGCTCTCTTGCTTCACGATATTGCAAAGCCTCAAACGCTGTATCAAAAGGGAAGTGGTGGTTGTGATGACCATGCCGCCGTCAGCGCTGCTCGCGCCGAAACGATTCTCAAGCGCCTGCGGTATCCCAACAGCGTGGTAAAAAGGGTGGAAATGTTGGTCCGGCAGCATATGGTCCCGTTGCCCGTCCACAAGGCAGCTCTGCGCCGCCTCTGTGCCGAGTGGGGGGCGGATGTGGTGCGGGATTGGATTGCTTTCAGGCGAGCCAACAGTTTGGCAACCGACCAGGTTCATGAGGCGGAACAGTGCGATGCTGCTGCAAAGCTGTTGGATGAGATGTTAGCCGCCGGAATGCCCCTGCGGGTGGAAGATTTGGCGGTGGGGGGAAAGGAGCTGTTGGAGATGGGAGTACCCCCCGGGCCGATGGTGGGGCAGATACTCCGTTTCCTGTTGGAGATGGTACTGGAACAGCCGGAGCTAAACCAAAAAGAAATCCTGTTGAAGGAAGCAACCCTTCTCTGGCATCGTCAAAGCGATTCATAGCCTATAGAAACAGGTGGAAAAGGGGAGAGAATCCAGACTTATTTCCTTTGTTTGCATAAATTGACGGGAGTTTGCCCATTTTTTGATTGATTCCCAAAAATGGACGATAGCCAGTCACTAGATGCTAGATTTGCCAGAAGAGGACTGTTCACAGTTTGGACAGACAGGCTGTCGCTGGACACTGACATTCCTTGCAAAGGAGGTTCTCTATGGACGCTAGAACCGAAAGACGGAAAGCCTTTATCATTAACACTGCATACATTGCGCTGGTGGTGGCGCTGGTTGTTCTGGCTTTCAAGTATCTGGTACCCTGGTTGCTTCCTATCATTATCGGCTATGCCATTGCCATGATTTTTAAGCCCATCGTTCAGTTTATTGTCAAACACACCAAAGCGGGACCCAAATTTACCGGATGTGTGGTGCTGTTGTTGGCCTATGCGCTCATCGCTGCCCTTCTCGTCCTGGGAGGGTCCAAGTTGGTGGGGACTGTTCAGAACGTTTTGTCCGATATCCCAACCTTTTACACGGCCAACTTTCAGCCGGCCATTCTTTCCATCAGCAATTTCTTTGAAAAGATTCTGAAACCCCTTATGCCCGGCACGGCGGGAAGCTCCAGCGAACTGGTCAACGCAACGCTACAGAATGTGCAAAACATCCTTTTTTCCTTCTCTTCCTCCGCCATTGCCAAATTAGGAACCCTCACCACAAAAATTCCCGCTTTTATGCTGGCGTTTTTCTTTACCATCATGTCCTCTTTGATTATCAGCATGAACTATGCTCAGGTGGCTGGTTTTCTTGCCCGTCAGATTCCGGAGGAGCATCGTCAACTGATCTTCCTCATTAAAAACGACACCCTAAAAACGGTGGGCAATTATATGGTTGCCTACCTCAAACTGATGGGGGTGACCTTTGTTGAGCTTGCTATCGGCCTTACGGTGCTGCGGGTGAACAATTCTATCCCCATTGCTTTGGGCATCGCCATTTTTGACGCCTTGCCGGTACTGGGAACCGGCGGTATTATGGTTCCCTGGATTGCCATTGCTCTGCTCAATGGGAAGATCCCGTTGGCGGTGGGTCTTGCCATTCTCTATGCCATTGTTTTGGTGGTGCGCAACATCATCGAACCCCGGATTGTGGGCAACCAGCTCGGCTTGCATCCATTGGTTACCCTCTCGGCTATTTACGCCGGCTTTAAATTGATGGGAGTTATGGGAATGATTCTGTTCCCCATTATGGTTCAGATTTTGGCGGGACTTCATCATTCCAAGGTCATACAGCTTTGGCAGGACTAGTTTTCCTGCTGAAAATACGTTGCTGGGTTGGACAAACTGACAAACTGCCAAGGGGAATTCGGCAATATTGCTTGAGAATAATTGCTTGACAATAGCTGTGTTATCACGTAAACTTATTATTAGGTGTATAAATGCTAAGGGCGTAGTTAATATATGATAAATTATAAAAGGGTAAAACGCATCAAGACTGTCATTTATATTTTCCTTTTGCTGCTTTTTCTGTTGCCATCCATTTTGCTTTTAGTTGTGAGCATTCGGATGTTGCGGATTATGCCTGAATTGAAGCGCGTCATTGCGGAACGTAACGCGGCTTATGTTCAGATGCAGGAGGAAGCGCCTTCGGCGGCGTTGCCTTCCGAGAAGGAGGCTCCTGCTTCGGAACCCGCCATACTTCCGGTTCCACAGGGGACAAGCCAGGCGGCAGATGCGCCCAGTCCGGGTGTTATGCAGTCAGAAAGCCCCGCATCTGAGGTAGAAGATACATCTCGAGGCAAATCCCCATTAGCAGTGCTGGTGGCTCCCGACAGCCAGCCTGTGGAACACAAGCCCGTGGAATCATCGCCGGAACAGTCGGCGGTGCTGTCTTCGTACGAGGACATTCTTCAGGCACCAAATACGGGATTGCCAAGGTAAAAGCATAGATTGAGGAGAGGGTGTGTGCAGTGAGTTTCAAAGAGGATTTTATTGAAGCATTGCGCAGTGTCAAGCGGGACTTTTTCCGCGATAATGAAGATAAGACCGAGCAACAACAGGTTGCGGAAGGTGCGAAGGAAACGTCCCAAAGTGCTTCTCCATCCAACAGCACTCCATTGAATTTGGGAAATGTGGTAAGCTCGAACAATGCACCCTCCGAGTTGGATGAGGATATTATGGAGGCGTTTCGCAAGGCCAGCGCGTTGGAAGACAACAGCGAGGAGGAGGCTTCCGAGCAACCAAACGCCACACCATACCGGAATTATGAAAAGAACTCTGCCCCCACACTGTCCGACGCTCAAAACGATGCGATGAACAACCATAATGTGTACGACAACCAAGGCCCGGAGCGTCCTTATGTTGACTTTACGAATACCCTGTACGACGATGAAAAAACGGTGATTTCCCGGAATACTGTGATTCGCGGCAGTGTGGAAACCGACGATTCGATTCGCTTGCTGGGACAAGTCCTGGGAGATATTGACTGCAAGGCCAACATTGTCGTGGCCGGTAAGGTAAGAGGCAATACCACTGCTGCCAACGCCTACATATACGACGCTCAGGTGGATGGTAATATTCATTGCCAAGATGCCATTACCATTTCCAACGACGCATGGATATTAGGCAATTTGAGGGCACAGCAGGCAGAAATCGACGGCAAAATCAAAGGCAACATCGAGATTCGCCACACGGTTTCCATTGGCTCCACTTCTTCGATTCTGGGAAATATTTCTACCGACGAGCTGGAAATTAAGCGGGGAGCCTTTGTCAACGGCCAGATTATGATGTACTCTCCCTCTCGGGATGTACTGGAGCGTTTCAACCGTTTTGACGAATAAGCGGACATCTATTGGAAAGCGAACCTGGCGGCGTGCAAGGTTCGCTTCTTGATATTTGACCTATGGGTTTATTTGTATTGACAGCGATGGGGCAATCGTTTATAATAGGTGGCGTCGCTTTGCGGGTGTAGTTCAATGGTAGAATTCCAGCCTTCCAAGCTGGCTACGTGGGTTCGATTCCCATCACCCGCTCCATCTATATGCAGCGCGCAGGAGCAACCGCAAGGTTGCTCCTGTTTTTATGCTTTGTTATGTTACCATCTGTCCTTAATGCCATCTTTATCTTACAGATTTCCAATATGAAAAGCCTCCGGTGTGATCCGGAGGCTTCTTGGTTTGGATAGGCAGGAACCCTTGTCCAAGGATTACTCGCTCGCCCCCTCAATTTGGCGAGCCTGGATGACAACGTTGTAATCGTCGCCCACAGCCCAAACTAGGCCTTTTGTGGGAACGCTGATTTTGACCGGATAGCTTACCTGGCCGGCGGTCAGCTCCTTCTGGGAAAAGTCCAACTCTACCACAATATCGCCGGGTGTTAAGCTTTCAAGAACGGCGGCATCTCCCACCAGAGTGACGGGCAGACTTCCGGTGAGCAAGGTAATTTCAAAGTCGGAGGGCTGGTTGACCGGAATAATGCTGCTGATGTTGTGGAAGGTTACCGTGCTCCAGGATTCCGTGTTGAATTCCACCAGCACGGTGGAAATGTTGTTCACGTTGGTAAATTGTTCGGAGGGCAGAGTTACGTCAAATTGGAAGGTGTTGTTGGTAGGGGTCAGGTTTCTCAAATCGATGTCCACTACAATTTCGTTGTAGTTTTCCATGCTCTGAATGGGGCCGGCCACCAGAATGCTTTGATTGGAAAGAGTCATGTATTCCCGCAGTTCGCTTTCGGGGAACCCCCGGGGCACATTGGTAAAGTTAACCCGCAGAGGAAGCTCTTTGGTGCGCAGCACGGGTATCCAAACGTTGACGTTTTCCACATCCAGGGAGAGATGAAGTTCCTCCGGGTCCAGCTCCATTCCCTGGGCGTCTAACAGCTTCACCGGAACGGTGGAGGCGTAGGTATTGGAAAGCGGTTGCGCCAGCTCAACCGAAGCCACGCAGCGAGAAACTTTTTCCAGCTCGGAAACGGGGCCCGTCACTCGAACGGCGGTGGGGGATACCTGTTCGGTACCCAGTTGATAACCGGCGGCCACAGCCAGCCCTCGTGTTATCAGATCCACATTCAGGGTTTTGGAAATCACTTGGTCCAGTCGCACCCGTATCGTGGAAGGGCGGATGCTTAAAATTTTATAGTCCGTTGGTGTGCTGAAAGGCACCAGTTCCAAATCATAGGTGTCGGCTTCGGTGACATTGGAAAGGCTGACAGTGATGTTGAGATCTTCCGGTTTTAAGTTGCCTACCACCGAGCGGGGGCCTTCCACCATCACATCAACCTGTTCATCGACTTCGCCAACCACCGAAAGTCCCATTTCCTTCAAACGTTCATTCCGGAGGGAAATCTGCACCGGAACATTGCTGATGGCCAAAGGGGTGGTAGGACTGATGGCAATGACCACCACAATCCAACACAAAATGGCCATAAACAGGGAAAAAATCATAACGAAGCGATCGTTTTCAAACAATTGCTTCATATTTAGTTTCGTCAAACGAAACTGCTTCGCGTTGATTTTGGGTTTGTTCATCGGAATATCCTCCAAATGCCACGCTTATTGGCGGGAGACAGTTCTCCCTGCTTCGAGCTAAACATTTTAGCTTCCAGCAGTTTGGAAAGATTTTGAGGCGAAAGATTCCGCTGCAGGCGGCCATTCAGTGCCACCGAAATGGCACCGGTTTCTTCCGACACCACCACGACCACCGCGTCGGAAACCTCGCTCATGCCAAGGGCTGCCCGGTGGCGGGTTCCCAGCTCCCGGCCGATTTCATCGTTGGCAGACAACGGCAGGAAGCATCCAGCCGCATGAACGCGGCCGCTTCGCAACACCATGGCACCGTCATGCAGAGGGGAGTTGGGAAAAAAGATATTGCAGAGCAGCTCGGTGGATGGTTCGGCGTCGATTAGGGTACCGGTACCGATGACGTCTCCCAATTTTGTTTCCCGTTCCAGGACCATGAGAGCACCGATGTTGCGTTCCGAAAGGTGAACGGCGGCAGAGCACACGGCGTCCAGCATTTTATGCACCTGAATGTCGTCGCCATGCTCTTCTCGAAAAAGAGAACTGGATAACTTCGAACGCCCCACCTGTTCCAGAGCACGGCGCAATTCCGGCTGGAAGACAATAGCCAAGGCAACGATTCCCCATTGAAGGATGTTGGTGATAAAAAAGGACAGGGTAGTGAGATTTAAGTTTAGGGCCAGCACATACATGGCCAATATTAAAACTATGCCTTTGACCAGCTGCATGGCTCGAGTTTCCCGCACCAGCCGGACGGCATGATAGATTAAAAACGCTACAATGAGGATGTCCAGTAAATCCGACAAGCCCACCGTGCTGATAATGCCACGCAAACTTTCCCAAAAGGTGGCAAAAGCACTCCGAATATCCGACAAGCTTTACCCTCCCGGACTGCCGACCAGCTGGTCGGCGTGATGGCGATTGTAGAAAAGTCCTGATTTGGTGTTTTAAAAGGGTAACAAATAACCTAGCAGAAGCGGCCCGCACCGTTGATTGGGCAAGGGCCGCAGATATTCAAAGCATCCGCTTTGAATCAATTTTCATTCAATTCTATTTTACCATATTGTAACGGTAATTCAACTGGAACGGCAAGTTTTTTTATGGCCTCACATAACTTCAGAGCCTGCTCTCTCGTATTAAAGGCTCCCACGCTAATTCGCACCGTTCCCTGCTCCAAGGTGCCCATCTTTTTATGGGCAAGCGGAGCACAGTGCAGTCCGCCCCGCAACGCAAACCCCTGGCGGGAAAGCGCTTCAATAACCTGCTCCGACGACATACCACGGATATTGAAAGAGAGCACCGGAAGATGGCTACCCTCATCAAAGTCGGGGGTATACAACTTAATTTGTGGCATCCGCTTAAGATGATGGAAAATTTCTTTGGCTATCCTCATTTCGTGGCGGTAGATTTGAGCAAGCCCTCTTTCCCTTACAAATCGGATACCCGCTCCCAGTCCCAGAATTCCAATGGTGTTTAGGGTTCCGCTTTCCAAGCGGTCCGGCATATCCAAAGGCTGTTCGTAATTTGCCGAAAAGCTGCCGGTGCCACCTTCCATCAGGGTGCTTAGGCTGCTGCCCAAAGCGGTGATGAGCAGCCCGGTGCCGGAAGGACCGTACAATCCTTTGTGTCCGGCGGTACACAAAAAGTCGATGCCCATGTAGGGAGCGTCAATGTCCAAAACACCTGCAGACTGAGCGGCATCCACAAGGAAGAGCAAATTCTTATCCCGGCACAGCATAGCCAATTCTTCAATAGGTTGCCGAATCCCAAAGACATTGGAGGCGTGGGCACAGGCAATCAGGCGAGTGTTGGGGCGAATCAGGCGATAGAACGAATCCAATGTCTTGCGGCATCTGCCATAGGTGTTGGCAATATCGTACTCAACGCCCTTTTGGGACAACGCGTGAATGGGGCGGAGAACCGCATTGTGCTCCAAATCGGAGATGATGACGTGGTCCCCCGGTTGCAGCAATCCTTTCAGGGCGATATTGATGGCGTGGGTACAGTTGGAGGTGAACACCACCTCGCTGGGGTCCTCCACGCCGAACAGTTTTGCGGCAGCTTCCCTCACCTCATAGACCTTGGCGGATGTCTGGATGCTCAAGTCGTGGCCGCTGCGTCCGGGATTGGCTCCGTAACGGGTCAAAGCCTGATGGACGGCTTCAACGACGCCGCGAGGCTTGGGAAAAGAGGTTGCTCCGTTGTCGAAATAAATCATTTCAGTTACACCCCCGCATAGGTTACAAAGGCCCGGCTACAAAATGCCAAGAATCCGAATGTTGGCAGCTTGTAGCAAATACAGGGCGGAAGTAAGATCTCCCGCTATTTCCAATCCATAGCCGCAACCGCCCAGCTTTGGATGATTGGCAATTTTTCGAATATAGGAACGGATGCCCCGCTGCTCCAGCAGCCGTTGAGCCCGCATCGCAGCGGTCACCGAACTTATGAGTATGGTTGCGTTTCCCATTCTTTTGTTCACCTTTGTGTTTTGTAATATGACAGGACGTGCGCTATGTTGTATACGATGCAGAATAGCTATGCCAGTTTATGCGAATATGAAGGGGGGAGTGATAGGGAAGGAAAGCTGGAAAAGTCCTGAAAAAGGAAAAAGCGCTGCGACTGTTGGGAAAGTCGCAGCGCTTTTTCCTTTAAAGGGGAAGAAAATAAAGATGGCGAAAAAATGAAGGGCTTGTATCCGCAACGGCGCCCAAAGGACGCGTCCTTCTACTGACTGGAGACCGACGCTTCCTGCAAAGCCGCTTCTTTTGCCGAAATGCCGTCCGCAATTTGCTTGAAGATGGGAGCGGCCACCCGCTCGCCCGATTCCCCACCTTCCACAAAGACGACAATGCTGTAACGGGGCTGTTGGGATGGGTAAAAACCGGCAAACCAGGCGTGGACAATTTCCTTAGCATTCTCGCCTTCTCCCACCATAATGCCGGTCTGGGCGGAAGAAGTTTTGCCTCCGGCGCTTCCCACCATGGGGCGAGCGGTTCGTCCGCTTCCTTCTTCCACCACGCCAATCATCAGCTCCTGTATTTGCCGGGCGGTTTTTGGGGAGAGTACCTGGCTGCTGGCGTAGCTGGGCGCACGCTCCGAAAAGGTTTTGCCATCCAGGGTAAATCCCCGCACCAAGCTGGGGGTGACGGTGGCGCCGTCGTTGGCGATGGCCGCCACAATCCGGGCAATTTGCAGAGGAGTGGCCAGAGAACTGCCCTGCCCAAAGCTAAAATTTGCCAACGCCGCCGGACTGCTCAACTCTTTCAGAGAGGGGAGGTTTCCCGGTTGTGTGGTCAGACCGGGGGCAAGCTCCACGCTTTCCCCCAAACCCAGGTGACGGCAGACTGCCAGCAATAAGCCGGGGTCCAGCTTTTGCGCCAGGTTAATAAAATAAGTGTTGCAGGATACTTCCAGAGCTTTGCCCATGGTAAGGGTGCCGTGAATGGCATGGTTGTTGCATCGGAATATCTGTCCCTTTACGTCGATGGCGCCCTGACAGACATAGGTGTAGGAGGGGGAAAAGCCGCTTTCCAATGCCGCACTGGCCACTGCCAGCTTAAACACCGAGCCGATGTTGTATCCGGAAAGAGCACGGTTAATAAAGGGAGCATCGGTGCTGTCCAAACTGGAGGCGATATCGTTCTGGTCAAAGGCGGGCAGGCTTGCCATGGCCAATATTTCGCCGGTGGCAACGTCCAGCACCACGGCTGCGCCTTTCTTACAGCCTTGGGCCAGAGCATCCTGGGTCAGCAGTTGAAGGTCCCGGTCCAAGGTCAGGACGACTCCGCCGACGGCGTCCTCGTTGGTTCGGAAAATTTCCACTCCACCGCCTTCCATGGTGCGTCCGGTGGCATCCACCTGATACTTGGCTTGAAAGGTGGCCCCCGCCTGGTCCAACAAACCGTCATAGGCCCGCTCGATGCCAGAAACGCCTTTCCGTCCGCCGTCTCCCAGGTAGCCTATCAGATGAGGGGCAAGCTGAACGTCGCCGTAACGGTTGGGTACTTTAAAGACGTCAATACCCACGGCGTAAATGTCGTTGGTGGGTACCTCCAACACAAAGGGAAGCCCACCGGCCAGGCGACCCACCACCGATTCCCGCTCTTCTTCCGGCATCACCCGCAGAAGTTCGGAGGCAGCCTGAGGGGTGGGTAGAACGGAGGCCACATACCGGTAGGAGTTGTTGACCAGCAGCTGAAAGTTTCTATCGTAAATACCGCCCCGGGAGTGGGCTACCTCCAAGGTGTAGCGCCCTTGAACCTGGGCTGCCGTGGCAAGATAATCGGACGCCCCCACATAGTAGATGCGGTAAATGCAGACCGAAAACAACAGCACAAGGCAGGAAAAGAGTGAAACCATCCGTTTATGCATGCAAATCCCCCCGTTTTTCTTCGCTTCTGTTATTTTTGACCAAAACAGAAGGCCTATGCGCGGGGTAGGAATGATTTTCCTGCGGCGATTATCACCCCTCGATTGCGGCGTCATATACTGAAAAGGAAGGACTGTTCCCAAAAATCTGCCGGAGGAAACGATTATGAGAGAATTATTAAAGCTACAAGACGTATCTCTTACCTATCAGGCCGAAAATGGTGAGGTTCACGCGTTGGACTCAATCAGCTTCACAGCGCAGGAAGGTGAAATGATAGGAATTGTAGGCCCTTCCGGTTGTGGGAAATCCACCCTTCTTTCGGTCATAGCAGGATTGGAACCGGCTACCCGAGGCACCGTACTGCTGGGCGGAGAGCCAGTCAACGGTGTTTCGGAAAAAATCGGTTATATGCTCCAAAAGGATAATTTATTAAATTGGCGAACCATCCGTTCCAACGTACTGTTGGGACTGGAGATTCGCAAAATGCTCACGAAAGAAAATGTTGAATATGTAGAAAACTTGCTGGAAACCTACGGCCTTGCCGAATTTGCAGACAAATATCCACCCCAGCTTTCGGGCGGGATGCGGCAGCGGGCGGCACTCATTCGCACATTGGCCACCAAACCGGATCTTTTGTTGTTGGACGAAGCCTTTTCCGCTTTGGACTATCAAACCCGCCTGACCGTAACCGACGATGTGCTGAGCATTCTCCGCAGGGAGAAAAAAACGGCGCTCATCGTCACCCACGACATTCCCGAAAGCATCAGCATGTCGGACCGGATTATTGTTCTATCCGACCGCCCGGCACGGGTGAAGAGCATCCATAAAATGGAGTTTCCACCTCGCCCGGGTCAATCCTATGCGCTCCCTTTGGAAAGGAGAAACACACCAGCTTTTGGGCAGTACTTCAATTTGATATGGAAAGAGCTTGATGTGCATGTGGAAACGAGATAACAAAGCAGGTCAGGAGCCTCTTTCTCCGGAGCGGGTCGCCTATTTGCAGGCACGGAATCGAAGGAGATGGGCCATCCGCCTGTGCAGGATTTTCATATTAATCTCTTTGATTGCCCTGTGGGAAATTTTGGCTCGAATCGGAGTCATTGACAGCTTTATTATGAGCCAACCCAGCCGGATTTTGAAAACCCTTACCAACCTGAAGAACAACGGGCTGCTCAAACATCTGGGAGTCACCTGCTTTGAGACATTGACCGGCTTTTCGCTGGGAGTAATACTGGGTAACCTGGTGGCTCTTATCCTTTGGTGGTCCGATTTTCTCTCCAAAGTGGCGGAACCTTACCTTGTGGTGCTGAATGCTCTGCCAAAGGTGGCTTTGGGCCCCGTCATTATCATCTGGGCGGGGGCGGGGATGCAGGCCATCATTGTGATGGCGCTGGCCATTTCCCTCATCGTCACCGTGTTGGAAATGCTCAGTGGCTTTCTCTCCACCGACCCGGAACTGATTAAAATGGCCCGGACCTTTCGGGCGACCCGCTATCAGACTTTTACCAAGATTATTTTCCCCTCCAACCTTCACACCCTCTTTAATTCCTTAAAAATCAACATCGGGCTTTCGCTGGTGGGTGTGATTGCCGGAGAGTTTCTGGTCTCCAAAGCGGGTCTGGGCTATCTCATTGTCTACGGCGGCCAGGTGTTTCAAATGGACCTTGTGATGACAAGCGTTCTGATTCTTGCGGTGGTTGCCGCCCTTTTGTACTGGGGGGTGACGAAGCTGGAGCGGTTGGTACTAAATGCGGTCAGCCATACAAAGGTATAGGAAGCAGGGCGTGACCCGCTTTTTATTCTAGACGACATAGGAGGTAATGATATGAATTGGAAAAGAGGGCTGTTGGCGGCGCTGCTGGCAGCAATCCTTCTCCTGAGTGCAGTCACTGCCTGTGCTCCCAAAGAGAAGGAACTGACCACCGTGCGGGTCAGCGAAGTAACCCATTCGGTGTTCTATGCACCCCAGTACGTGGCCATTGAAAAGGGCTTTTTCGCCGAGGAGGGGCTCGCCATAGAGCTGATTTCGGGAGAAGGAGCCGACAAAGTAATGACTTCGTTGATTTCGGGGTCGGTGGACATCGGCTTCTCCGGGCCGGAAGCTGCCATCTACATTTACAATGAAGGAAAAGCCGATTACGCCAAAGTGTTTGCCCAGGTCACCAAGCGGGACGGCTCCTTCTTAATGGCTCGGGAACCGGACCCCAACTTTACCTGGGATAAGCTGCGGGGCGCTCATCTGTTGCCCGGTCGCAAAGGCGGCGTTCCCTATATGACCTTGGAGTATGTGGTCAAACAAGCGGGACTGGTCCCGGGAGTGGATGTCAACTTTGACAGCTCCATTCAGTTTGCCGCTATGGCAGGCGCTTTCCTGGGAGGAACAGGTGACTATGTCACTGTGTTTGAGCCCACGGCATCTTCCATCGAGTTGGAGGGGAAAGGTTACATAGTCGCTTCGGTAGGGGAAGCCTCCGGAGAAATTCCCTATACGGCCTACTATGCTTTGGACAGCTACATCAAGAAAAATCCCCAGATTATCCAAAGCTTTACCAATGCTCTTTACAAAGCCCAAAAATGGGTGGCGGAACATTCCGCCGAAGAAATCGCCAAGGTGATTGCGCCAGCCTTCCCCGATGCCAACCCTGATATTATGGTTAAGGCCATCGCCAGGTATAAAGAAATTGACGCCTACTGCTCTGTTCCCATGATGACTCAGGAATCCTTTGACCGGTTGCAGTTGGTGATGGAGACGGCGGGAGAACTTTCGAAAAAAGCCCCATACGCCGACATTGTCGACAACAGTTTTGGCGAGAAAGCAGTTGCTACCATAAAATAATATCAAAACATTTTTCCGGCCAGTCGTAAGGCAATTCCCTTCGACTGGTTTTTCTTTTCTAGCATCGAGCAGTTAGCAAAATTTTCTTGGCAATCTCATCTATTCTGCCAATTTTTGTGCTATAATACAGGGAAAGGAAAGGGGAGAAACCGAATGAAGAAACAGAGCCACGATTCTTCCAGAATGTTGTTGGAAAAGAAACGTCCTATGACCAAAGAAGAGGCTCTGCGCCAACTGGTGGAACAGGACTCCCAGAAGGCTGCTCGCATCATAAAGGAGATTCTAAAAGGAAGGTAAGGAGGAAACCGAGGATGTTCAGTCCCGACAGGGAAAGGGCGCTTGCCCTGCTTCACAAACACAATCAAAGCCAATCTTTGCGCTCTCATGCGCTGGCGGTGGAGGCTGCCATGCGCCACATGGCCAAAGTGTGGGGAGAAGACGAAGATTATTGGGCCGAAGTAGGGCTTTTGCACGATGTGGATTATGAAGAATTCCCCCAGGAGCATCTCAAACATACCCCCGAAATCCTGAAAAGCGCAGGATATGACGACGACTTTATCCGTGCAGTGATGGCGCACGGTTGGGGAATCTGCAGCGACGTCAAGCCGGAAAAGAAGATGGAAAAGGCTCTTTACGCTGCCGACGAGCTTTGCGGCTTGGTGACGGCGGCAGCTTATATGCGCCCCAGCCGCAGTGTGGTGGATTTGGAAGTTCCTTCTCTCAAAAAGAAGTTTAAGGATAAAAAATTTGCCGCCGGAGTGGACCGGCAGGTCATTTTGCAGGGCTGCGAGATGCTGGGCATCACTCTGGAAGAGCTGATGCAGCTGGTAATTGACGGCATGCGTGCAAATCATGAAGAAATTGGCGTGTAAGGGCCAAACTATCAGCAGGGCAATAGTCTGAAAAGGCTTGCGCCCTGCTTTTTGGCAGGCACCGCAAGTAGGAGGTTTGCATTTGCATTCCATCTTTTGGTTTGCTATAATAATAAGGTATTTTTTACCGTCTGTGGGGAGCAGGCCCAGATTGACGAGAGGAAGTGGAGAACTATGGATAGAAGCTACGTTCTGATGACCGACGATTGCTGCGATCTGCCACCGGAATATTATATAGAGCATGATATCCCAGTCCTGAATGTAACGTATATTTTTGACGGCAAGGCTTACCGGGGTACCGAAATGAGTTACCGGGAGTTCTACGACCGGCTGCGGCAAGGGGAGATGCCCACCACGGCTCAAGTTACCGTCAACCAGGCTTCCGCGATGATGGAGAAGTTTTTGCAGCGGGGGAAAGACATTTTGTATTTTGCCTTTTCCTCAGGACTTTCCGGCACCTACGAAAGCGGTATGGTGGCAGCCCGCGATTTGAGTGAAAAGTATCCCGAACGCAAAATCCGAGTGATAGACTCCCTCTGCGCTTCTTTGGGCCAGGGGTTGATGCTTCACAAACTGGTGAAGATGCGGGACGCGGGCAAATCCATGGATGAACTGGCGGACTGGGCGGAAGCCAACAAGCTCCATCTGGCCCATATTGTGACGGTAGAGGACTTAATGCATCTGCATCGGGGCGGCAGAATCTCCAAGGCATCCGCCGTTATGGGCGGCATGTTGGGCATTAAGCCGATGATTCACATGAACAACGAAGGAAAGCTCATTACCATCGGCAAAGTGCGGGGACGCAAAGCATCCCTGGAAGCCATTGTGGACATTATGGCAAAGGCGGTGGGCAACACCCCCAACGACGAGTTCTTTGTCTGTCACAGCGATTGCTACGAAGAAGCGGAATATGTGGCAAAACTCGCCAGCAAACGCTTTGGCATCAACGATTACCGCATCCACTACATTGGACCGGTGATTGGCTCCCACACCGGACCCGGCACCATCGCTCTCTTTATGATGGCAGAGCACCGATAAGCTTCCGCCGAAAGGAAAAAACATGAGCATACAGCTTACCCTCTGCGCGCCCTGCCTCTTTGGGCTGGAAAGCGTACTGTCCTATGAAGTAAAAAAGATCGGCGGACAAAATGTTGTGGTCAGCGATGGAAAAGTCACCTTTACCGGTGACTTTTCTCTCCTCGCCCGTGCCAACATCTCTTTGCGCTGCGCCGAACGGGTTTGTTTGGTGCTGGGCAGTTTTTACGCTACCTCCTTCACCGAGCTGTTTGATCAGGTGGAGCAACTCCCCTTTGAAGATTTTATCGGGAAAAAGGATGCGTTCCCCGTGACGGGCTGGTCGTTAAACAGCCAGCTTCACAGCGTTCCCGACTGCCAGAGCATCATTAAGCGGGCGGTGGTCCGCCGCTTTGAGCGGGTCTACAACCAAACCTGGTTTGAGGAAAGCGGTCCGGTTCATCAGATACGCTTTACCATCCACAAGGACCTGGTCACCATTATGCTGGACACCTCCGGTATCGGACTGCACAAACGGGGTTATCGGAAAGGCACCGGCAACGCAGCTCCCCTCAAGGAGACTCTGGCCGCCGGTATCGCCGATTTGGCGCGGGTCAAGTCGGATACCATGGTGGTGGACCCCATGTGCGGCTCCGGCACTTTGCTGATTGAATCGGCCCTCAAAGCCTACAACATTCCACCGGGGGTTCGCCGTTCCTTTGCCGCGGAGCAGTGGGGAGCCGTTCCTTCTGCTGTCTGGAAAGAGCAGCGGGAGGCCGCGTTGGCCCAAATCAACCGGGAAAGCACCTTTAAAGGTCTCGGATTCGACATCGACTCCGAAGCTGTCGCGTTGACCCGGGAAAACGCCGTCAAAGCGGGCGTGGGCCGAAAAATTGAAGCTATAGAGCAGGATATCAGCCGATTTTCACTGCCCCCCACCGACCAAAAAATTGTGGTGCTCTGCAATCCTCCTTACGGGGAGCGCCTGTTGGAGGTAAAACAGGCGGAGGAGCTATACCGAAAGATGGGAAAGGTGTTTGCCAGTCGTCCCGATTGCTCCTACTATGTCATCACCCCTCACCAGGATTTTGAAAAGCTGTTTGGCCGCAAGGCGGATAAGAGGCGAAAACTTTACAACGGCATGATTAAGTGCCAGCTCTATATGTATTTTGGCGGTTAATCCTTGCGGTGTAAAGGAGGGTGCCAAGATGATGCGATCGGCGGGAGTGCTGTTGCACGTGACTTCATTGCCGGGCCCCGGCCCCATTGGAAATATGGGACCTGCAGCCCGGCAATTTTTAGATTTTCTCGCGGAGGCGGGGCAGAAACTCTGGCAGGTGTTGCCCCTAACGCCTCCTGCCAGCGGAAACTCCCCCTATTCGGCGTACAGCGTGTTTGCAGGCAATCCGCTGCTGATTAGCCCCGAAGATTTGGAAGAGGAAGAGCTGCTGCCTCCGGGCAGTTGCGCCGCCCTGTATGCCAATGGGCCCTTTCCAGAACAAGAAGTGGATTTTGAAAGGGCGGAAAATCTGCTCCTTCCTCTGCTGTGGGAGTCTTTTGCCTTCAGTCGGGAAAAACTGAAGGAGGAGTTTGCAACTTTTCGCCGGGAGCAGAGCTTCTGGTTGGAGGATTACGCTCTCTTTATGGCTCTGCGCCAGGAGCAGGGAGGATGCGGTTTTCGAAATTGGCCCCGCCCGCTTTTATTCCGTGAGAAACAGGCGATGGAGAAAGCCGCTCACCGGCTGGCGGAGGAAGTGGACTTTTATATCTTTGTCCAATATTTGTTTTTCCGCCAGTGGACGGCTTTGCGACATTACGCCAACCAGCGGGGCATCCGGATATTCGGGGATGTGCCCATCTATGTGGATGGGGAAAGCGCCGACGTATGGGCCAATCCCTGGGTGTTTCAGCTGGACGAAGATTTACAGCCGGTAGAAGTGGCTGGGGTTCCGCCGGATGCCTTTTCTGAAGATGGGCAATTGTGGGGCAACCCTATTTACCGGTGGGATGCCCTGCAAGCCGACGGTTATAGCTGGTGGATTCGGCGCCTGACCATAGCCTCCCAACTGTATGATTGGGTGCGGATTGACCACTTTCGAGGTCTGGAAAGCTACTGGGCTATTCCCAGGGGTGCGCCGACGGCCCGCATTGGAAGCTGGAAAAAGGGCCCCGCCATGGATTTTCTCCACGAGGTAAAAAAGGCGCTGCCCCATTGCCACTTTGTGGCGGAGGATTTGGGGTTCATCGGGGACGAGGTGCGGGCTCTTCTGGCGGAATGCGGGTTTCCGGGGCTGGCCGTCCTCCAGTTTGCCTTTGAGCCGTGGAACAACTCCCCTTATCTGCCTCACAACATGCATCGAAATTTGGTGGCTTATATCGGTACCCACGACAATGACACGGCCCTTGGGTGGCTGACGTCCGCGCCGCCGGAACAGGTGAACTATGCCCGGGAATACATGAATCTGAGCCAGCAGGAGGGGGAAGTCTGGGCGATGCTCCGAACCCTGTATGCCAGTGTGGCCGACACCGTTGTGGCCATGGCGCAGGATTTGCTGGAGCTGGGCAGCCAAGCCAGGATGAACATTCCAGCCCGGGCGGAAGGGAATTGGAAATGGCGGGTTGCTTCCGGAGCTTTCATCCAGGACCTTGCCCAACGCCTTTTAAAGTTGACAAAGCTTTACGGGAGATAGGTTTTCTCAACAATCATAGGTTATAAAAAGCAGTAGACGTAAAAAGAATCCCGTCGAAGAGGACGGGATTCTTGCGTTTCTTACAAGCGGGATTCGCAGGCCTTTTGAACCGGGTGCTCTGCAAAACCCACCGGCAGTTCAAAGGAAAAGGTGGTTTCTGCGCCAGGGACCGAAGTGGCTGAAATCACAATGTTGTGGCGGTCGGCAATACGTTTGGCAATGGCAAGTCCCAGGCCGGTGCCGGTCCGATTGTTTTCGCTGTCCTGCTTGTAGTACTCCTCAAAGACATGGGGCAGTTCTTGCTCGGAGATTCCCTGTCCCACATTGGTGACGGCGATTCGGCAATCATTCCTTTCCCGCAGCATGGTCACATGGATGTCCTCACCCGGGTAAGAAAACTTGATGGCGTTGTCCAGCACCGTAACCACCATCTGTCGAAGCCTTCCGAAATCTCCGTAAAAGGGGATAGGCCCTGTAAAGTTTTTATGTAGCCGGATGGAGTGGCCTGCATGTTCCGCAATATGCCTGCAGCTTCTCACTGCGTCCTCCACCACCGCAGCAAAGTCGATGTTCCGCTTTGCAATGGAATAATCGGGGCTTTGCAGGCGGGAAAGCTCCAATAAATCGTTAACCAACCGCTCCAGATGAATGCTCTCCGCAAGCATCTCTCGATAATAAGAGTTAACCTGCTCCTCCTGTGTGATGATGCCGTCGCAGAGCGCCTCTAGAGAGCTGCGGATGACGGCCACCGGCGTGCGCAGTTCGTGGGAGATATTGGAAATGTAATTCTTGCGAAGCTGTTCCAGCTCCGCGCGGGCTTTGGAGGCTTGTTCCAACCGATAGGCCAGAACATCCACGTTGTTGGCTAGCATTCCCACTTCGTCCCGCTTTTGAATACCGGTCCGGACGGTGTAGTTGCCCTCGGTCATCTGGCTGGTGACGACCGCCATCTTTTTGAGGGGGTCGACAATTGCCTGCGAAAAGAACAAGGCAAGGAGGCTGGATACAGGAAGAGCCAACAGCAGGCTTCCCAACAGCACATACCAGGCGTCGATAATGTTTTCGTGCATGGCTTTGGAACGGGCGTGGACCACCACCACCGCGACGGTGGTGCCGTCCGGAACACGGATAGGGGAAGCAATCACAAAGTTTTTATTAAAACGGGAATTGCCCCAGCGTTCGCTGACGGCCGTTTCCCCCGACATGGCAACGTTAATCGCTCCACGAACTTCAGTGGGAATCGAAGAATAGGAGATGTTATATTTTCCAAACTCCACGTGGATGGTTTGGGTTTCGCTATCCACAATCCATAAGTTGCTTAAGGCGATGTCGTCTAAAAAGTCCAGATAGAGGCCTAATCCCAGGTCGGCCTCTTTCATCTGTAAATGAAAGTTCTCTTTGTTTAAGTCCTGCTTTTTCTCAAAAAACACCGATAATTTACTGGCGATGGCTTCAGTTTTCCGAATAAAATCCGACCGGTAGTTGTCTATGGTGTTTTTGGCGTAAATTAGCACAAATAAGCTTCCGACAATGGTGCCAAACAGCATGATGGTCAGGAAAAAGCTTAAAAAAATGCGGAAGACCAGTTTATTTCTCATCTTTAGCCTCGAATTTGTATCCGTAGCCCCATACTGTTTTAATCTCCCAATTAGGATGGTCTATGACCGACAGTTTGGCTCGAAGTCTTTTGATGTGGGTGTCGACGGTGCGGCTATCTCCATAATAATCCGCTCCCCACACTAAGTCCAGCAGATTATCTCTGGTAAACACCCGGTTTTTTCTGGTTGCCATTTGCCATAACAGTTCAATTTCTTTTTTGGTCAGGTTGATGGGGACATCGTCAATGGTCACCAAAAGCTTGTCCAAATTAATCTTAAGGTTGCTGTAGGAAAAAAACTGTTTTCCTTCGTTGGTTAAATTAATACGCCTTAAAATGGCTCGGATGCGGGCCATGATCTCGCCGGGGGAGAAGGGCTTTACAATATAATCGTCCGCTCCGATATCCAGCCCCATGATTTTATCGTAATCCTCGCCCTTGGCTGTAATCATGATGATGGGGACCATAGAAGTGCTGCGAATTTGCCTGCATACTTCAAAACCGTCGATTTTTGGCATCATCACATCCAACAGCACCAGGTCGATTGCTTCCCGCCCAAAGAGTTCCAAAGCCTCCTGTCCGTCGTAGGCCCGGAAGACACGATAACCTTCTTTTGTGCAGTATTCGGATAAGACCGATACCAGCTGTCGGTTGTCGTCGGCGATTAAAATGGAAGTCATATCAGCTCTCCTATCAAGTGGTAGATAAAAGTGTGTTCATAAAAAGTATAAAAATTGTTACATATTTCTTAAATGACATACTTTTGCCACAATTATATTTTAGCATCAAGATGTACAAAAATTGAAGAGCGCAGATGCATAAAAACAGTGCGTGTGCGCTGGTCAAATTTGTGACTGAAAGGAAGGAGCAAACAGTGAAGAAAAAGCTAGCTTTGTTACTTAGCGTCGTAATGCTGTTGTCGATGCTGACAGCCTGCGGCGGTAGCAGCAGTGGAGGGAAAACAGCCACCTCCGAGGCTGGAAGCCAGTCTTCAGCGGCAGCAGGGTCCGCCACTGAGGCACAGCCCACCGATGACAGCGGCATTCCCCCTCACAAGGAAGAGTTGATTATCGGTACTACTGCCGACATCAACAACCTGAACCTGCAAAAGCAACAGGACGCTGTCAACAACATCGTGCTGAAGCTGACCCACGAAACCCTGATTTTCTTCACCAACGAAGGAACCATCGAGCCCCGTCTGTGCACCGGCTGGGAATACCTGGACGACACCCACATCCGGTTTAAGCTCCATGACGGCATCACCTTCAGCGACGGCTCTCCTCTGACTGCCGAGGACGTCAAGTTCACCTACGACATGGGCTTGGAAAACGGTCTGAGCATGCTGAACGGTCTGGTGGAAACCAAGGTTATTGACCCGCTGACCGTGGAACTTGTCATTGAGAGTTATTCCAACGAATTCTTGATCTCCCTGTCCTCCGTGCCCCTGAGCATTCAGTCCAAAAAAGCTTATGAGAGCGGCATGGATGAGCCCTATCTGATTGGTTCCGGCCCCTACAAGCTGGATAAATGGGAACCCGACGAGTACGTCACCTTCGTGAAGAACGAAAATTACTGGGGCGACAAGAAGGGCGTTTCCGACCGCATCACCTTCCGACCCATCAAAGAGGCTTCCACCAGAGCGATTGCTCTGCAGAACGGCGAAATTGACGTCTGCATCGATCCCTCCATCGACAACCTGCCCGACCTCGAGGCGGATGAGAACGTCACCGTCTTCCAGCGTCCCGGCACCCGTCTGTTCTATCTGGGATTCAACGTACAGCAGGCTCCTTGGGATAACCTGAAGCTGCGTCAAGCCGTGGCACACGCCATCGACCGTCAGGCCATTGTGGATACCGTCCTGGCCGGCAAGGGCAAGACTCAGACCACCATCCTGAACCGCGGCCTCTGGAGCTTCTACGATGAAATGGAAGGCTATCCTTACGACGTTGAGAAGGCCAAGGCTCTGCTGGCAGAATCCGGCTACACTCCCAGCGGAAAGCTGCCTATCCTCATCAGCAACGAGAGCGACTACAGTCAGGTGGCTCAGATGATTCAGGCTATGCTGAAGGAAATCGGACTGGATATCGAAATCCAGGTTGTTGAGCCCGCCACTCTGAAGACCGAGTGCAACAAGGGTACTCAGGGACTCTTCCTGTGGAGATGGAATGAGGACAGCAAGGTTGACTTCGTATACCGTGACCTGTACTATACCGGTTCTCCCAGTAACTACCATCACTTCTCCGATCCTCGTGCAGACGAGCTGACCGACCTGGTGCTGACCGAGAAGGATCCCGAGAAGCGCCTGCAGTATTCTCAGGAGCTGCAGACTTACCTGGTAGAGCAATGCCCTCAGGTTCCTCTGTACATCAAAGATCTTGTCATTGCCTACAACAAGAACTTGCAAGGTACTTATCTGTATGGTGGCGGAAACCATGACTGGAGATTTGCCTATGTTGCTCAATAGAAAATAATCTAACGAGCAAACCATACGACCGACAAGCGAGGCAGATTAACTGTACGCCGCCGCGACAAAACGGCGGCGTACTTATTCTATCATGGCAAATTTTGGACGTTGCTGCCTGTTGGGTATGCGCCCTCTGATTTTCTAACCTGATGAAGTGAGGTTTCTTTATGGGACGATATCTCTTAAAAAGGCTGCTTCTCATGATTCCGGTTGTGCTGATTACGTCTCTCGTCATCTATGGGGCAATGAATTTGACCGGTGGAGACCCGGCCTTGGCACTGGCTCCCGATAACGCTACGGAAGCACAAGTGGAAATGATTCGAGAAGAGTTAGGCCTCAACGACCCTTTTATTGTTCGGTACCTTAAATATATGGGAGGAATGCTCAAAGGCGATTTGGGAACCTCCTATGTCACCAATAAAGACGTTTTCAAAACCTACATGCAGCGGTTGCCCAATACCTTGGAGCTTGGATGCGCCTCGGTATTTGTGGCGGTTCTCATCGCCATTCCGCTGGGCATCTACACCGCAATCAACCAGAATACCTGGAAAGACAACGTCGGCATGGTGTTCGCCCTGTTTGGCGTGTCGATGCCAAACTTCTGGTTGGGACTGATGCTGGTGCTGCTGTTCTCCCTGAGACTTCATTGGTTGCCGTCCAGCGGACGAAACGGACTTGCGTCCCTGATTCTGCCGGCTTTGACGGTCGGAATGGGTCTGGCCGCCTTGATTACCAGAACCACCCGCTCGTCGATGTTGGACGTGCTGCGGCAGGATTACATGCGAACCGCCCGGGCAAAGGGAGCTGACGAAAGACGTGTGATTTTCCGGCACGGCTTGAAGAACGCCCTCATTCCCATTATCACCGTTATCGGTATGCAGTTGAGCAACGTATTGACCGGTTCCGTTCTGGCCGAAACCGTGTTTGCCTGGCCTGGAGTAGGACGACTGATCTTTGACTCTATTTCCAAGCGGGATACGCCCATGGTGACCGGATGCATCATCCTTTCCTGCGTATTGATGAGCCTTGTCAACGTGTTGGTGGACGTATTGTATGCTTTCTTTGACCCCAGAATCAAAGCGCAGTATGTAAGGCGAGAGAGGTGATAGGAATGTCAGCAGTTACGAAATCAACCGTTACAACGGCAAAACCGGTAACAAAAATGAAGAGCCGTTCGCAGGGACAGGAGGCATGGCGCCGTCTGAAGAAAAATAAAGGCGCAATGCTGGGTCTGGCGTTTCTCATTTTACTTGTGGTTGTTGCTATTATCAGCGGATATATTTTTGATTACGAAACCGACGTGATTGGAATCAACCCCGCCGAAAAGCTGCAGAAGCCTTCGGCGCAGCACTGGTTTGGAACCGACAACTTGGGACGCGACATCTTTGCCAGAGTGCTTTACGGTTCCCGTTATAGCCTGGTCATCGGTGTGGGAAGCGTGTTTATTGGCCTGGTGATTGGGGTTCTCTGCGGTGCGTTGGCCGGATACTACGGCGGAATGGTCGACCAGGTTGTCATGAGAATTAACGATATGCTCTACGCAGTCCCCAATATCATGATTGCGGTGGTTATCGTATCCCTCTTTGGCACCAGTACCTTCAACCTGTTGCTTTCTTTGTGCGTTACCGTGGCAACCGCTTTTACGCGAATTGCGCGGGCTTCGGTCATGACCATCCGGCAGCAGGAGTTTGTAGAAGCCGCCTATGCCATGGGCCTTCCCACCTGGAAGGTGATTTTCAAGCACATCCTTCCCAACTGCCTCTCGCCCATCATTGTGCAGGCTACCCTTTCCATCGGCACCACCATTATCAACGCTTCCTCCCTGAGCTTTTTGGGCATCGGTATTCCCAGCCCCGCTCCGGAATGGGGAGCCATGCTTTCGGAAGGCAGAAACTTTATTCGAAATTCAGGCTACATCTGCGTCATCCCGGGACTTGCCATTATGTTTACGGTACTTGCCTTGAATCTTTTGGGTGACGGTGTGCGGGATGCACTGGATCCTAAACTGAAGAAATAGGTGAGCAGAATGAGCGATTTAATTCTAGATATTCAAGATTTGGTTGTAAACTACGAGACGGACGATGGCATCGTACACGCGGTGAACGGCCTGAATCTTCAATTGGAGAAAAAGAAAACCCTGGGTTTGGTGGGGGAAACCGGAGCCGGAAAGACCACTACCGCTTTGTCCATTCTCAACCTGGTTCCCAACCCTCCGGGAGTGATCCGCAACGGCCGCATCATTTTGGACGGCGAGGACGTTCTGCAAAAATCCCCCAAAGAGTTGCAGAAAATGCGGGGCAACGATGTGGCCATGATTTTCCAGGACCCCATGACCGCCCTCAACCCCGTCATGACCGTCGGCGAGCAGATTGCCGAAAGTATCCTGCTCCATGAAAATGTGACGCAGGCGGAGGCCTTCGAGCGGGCCAAGGAAATGCTCCGGCAGGTTGGAATCCCCGACTCCCGCGCCTACGACTATCCCCACCAGTTTTCGGGCGGCATGCGGCAAAGGGTGGTTATCGCCATTGCCCTGGCCTGCAACCCCAAGCTGCTGATTGCCGACGAGCCCACCACCGCTTTGGACGTCACCATTCAGGCGCAGGTTCTGGAACTGATGAAAGAACTGATCCGCAAATACGAAATGGCTGTGCTGCTCATCACCCACGACCTGGGCGTTGTGGCGGAGGTGTGCGACGAGGTGGCGGTGATTTATGCCGGCAAAGTGGTGGAAAAGGGAACCGCGGACGACATCTTTAACCACACCCTGCATCCTTATACCGAAGGGCTCTTTAACTCCATGCCAAACCTTAAGAAAAAAGGAGAGGATCTGGAGCCCATCAAAGGAATGATGCCCGATCCCATGAATTTGCCGGAGGGGTGCGCCTTTGCGGAGCGTTGTCCCTATGCGTCCGATGCCTGTCTGCGCGTAAATCCGGAGCTTCGAAAGGTAAGCGACACCCACTGGGTCGCTTGCAGGGCATACGAGGATGAACGCTTTCAGCTGAGGAGGTATCAGCATGCCTGATAACAAGTACCTGTTGGAGGTCGAAGGCCTCACCAAATATTTTAACACTCCTGCCGGACTGCTCCACGCGGTGGACGGGGTCAGCTTTAAAATCGAGCGGGGCAAAACCCTGGGCATCGTGGGAGAATCCGGATGCGGCAAATCCACCACCGGCCGCACCATCCTGAAGCTGATTGAACCCACCGCCGGCAAAATCATCTTTGACGGTCAGGACATTACCCACTATTCGACCAAGCAGATGCGCAAACTGCGCACCGACATGCAGATGATTTTCCAGGACCCTTTTTCCTCGCTGGATCCGAGACAAAGCGTCATGCAACTCATCAGCGAGCCGCTGATTCAACACAAGCTGGTAAGGGGAAAAGCCGCCATTGAAAAAAAGACCCTGGAACTGATGGAAGTTGTTGGGTTGGCACAGCGGTTTATCAACTCCTATCCTCACGAGTTGGACGGCGGCAGACGCCAGAGAATTGGCATTGCCAGAGCGCTGGCGGTCAACCCCAAGCTCATCGTGTGCGACGAGCCGGTGTCCGCCCTTGACGTTTCCATTCAGGCGCAGATTCTGAACCTGTTAAAGCAGCTGCAGAGAGACTTGGGCTTTACTTATATCTTTATCACCCACGACCTTTCGGTGGTAAAGTACTTTTCCGACGATATTGCGGTTATGTATCTGGGACAGATGGTGGAAAAAGCCCCCGCGGAGGACCTGTTTAAAGAACCCATTCACCCCTACACGCGGGCGCTGCTGGCTGCGGTGCCCCAGCCGGTGGTGGGCGAAACCAGGCCTCAGCGGCAGCTGATTCGAGGGGAAATTCCTTCTCCTGTCAATCTGCCGGATGAATGCCGGTTCAACAAGCGGTGCGACTACGTCTGCGACCAGTGTAAGAAGGGAAATCCCACCTTGCAAGAGGTGAGACCCAACCACTTTGTGGCTTGCACCCGCGCACATGAATGGCTGGAATAACCACAAAGTAATAAAAAAGACGGGATTGGCTGCGACCATCTCGTCTTTTTTGCTTTACATTCGAAAATCAGCCGTGGCAGGGCGTCGCCGGCCATTCCCCCCATATACCCTCCTTGATAAAAATATGGCAAATAATCCATAAGTGAAGAAAAACGGCTTTATATGGGCAGGGTAGGAGTGGAATTCGGTAAAATTGAGTCGGAAAAGAGATAAAAAGGCGGAGAACGGGCCTGTGGCTTTCCAGAAATGGCCGCCATATCATGAGATAATCATAAATTGGCTTGTTATTTTCAAGACAAGGAGTGTTGATATGAAAGTGGGAGTAGCCTTGTCAGGCTGTGATATGGGAGGCATTTGCGCCCACCGCGTGTTGGAGGAGATCGAGCGCCAGGGATATGAAATTGCCATGGTGTCCGCTTGCTCCATTCCTGCGGCCGCCGCTTTGTTCTGGAGCGCCCGACTGGCACCGGAGAAGGCCGATGGGATGGCAAAGCGATTTTTATATGACGCAGCCCGGACCGATTTGGACACCGCACTGGCGACCTTGGCGGATACCTTGGCCAGAGAAAAACCAAAGCAGCGTAGACCGATTTGTGTGGCGGCCTGCAACCTCCCCGATGGGCGCATGGTGGTATTTACCGACAGCTTTTCGCTGAGCAGCGACACCTTTTCCGCTTTGCCATTGCAGGACCCTTACGATATGCTCAGCGCCACGGTCAGTGGAACAGCGGGGTTGGGCAGCTATGCTTTTGGGGAATACCGCCTTTGCGATTACAGTGCCCGTTATGGCTGTCCCATAGCGCCTTTGCGGCTGTGCGGCCTTTCCCGGGTGATGAGCATCTCGTTTTTGCCCCAAATTCCTGCCGGCGCCTATGAAGCGTCTTTGCTGCAGTCTTTAGGGCGAGCGTGCTCCGCGGCGGACCTTCATCTTCCCATTATCTTGCCGCAGGATGCAAATTATGAAGGATGTATTCTTTACTCTGTCAAATTAGTGCGGGAAGCGCTGACAACTCTCGAAAAAGCCGAAGCATCCTGAGATAAAACGTACTTCATTCATTTTGCAAGATTCTTCTGGATGCAATTCACAACATACCCCTTTATAAGCCGAAAGTCCATAAGAATTTCTACTGTCATGCGTTTCAAAATAATGAAAAATGCAAGGATTTCCAGATGTAAAACGCACAAAAAAACATTTAATTCAATGAGGTGTTTGTCATTTAGAACGAAAATGAAATTTATCTATTGAATAATTGCAAAAATGTAGTATAGTACAATCATCACATCTAATACGGAGATGTGATGATTTGTGAATCCGGCCAGAAGCCCGGAACGTACATTGCAAATTCTTACAGCCGCAATTGGCTATGTGTGTATCCTTCCCTTCCTTGACATGGCGGCGCTGAGCGTCGCACCTTCGAAAGGAGATCCGTCACCTCTTTTCGAGCAAAACGACCCCGCCGAAGCGGGGTCGTTTTGCGTGGAAAGGACGAAGCAAGTTGCAAAAGGAAATCTTGCATTCATCTCCCGTTGGTGCTAAAATGGATAAAATATTTTGACACGGTTGCGTGAAGAGTAAACCAGTTAAAGGAGAGAATGACATGGATGGATTGCAAATCACCCGCACTCAAACGCCAAAGCAGAAACCTCAGGGACCTTTGGGTTTTGGCAAACACTTTACCGATCACATGCTGATCATTGATTATACCGAGGGCAGGGGATGGCATGATGCTCGCATCGTACCGTATGGTCCTCTGTCTCTTGATCCTGCCACCACCAGCCTCCATTATGGTCAGCTGATTTTTGAGGGGTTGAAGGCTTACCGTGCCGGGGATAAACTGGTGATGTTCCGCCCCCATGAAAATATGAAGCGCATGAACGTCTCCGCTGATCGCCTGTGCATTCCCACCGTCGACGAGGACTTTTTCGTCAAGGCAATTGCCGAGCTGGTGAAGGTAGACGCCGACTGGGTGCCTTCGGAGCCGGGTACCTCCCTGTATATTAGACCTTTTATCATCTCCACCGACGTTTTCCTGGGGGTGCATCCCTCCCATACCTATAAATTTATCACCATTCTGTCTCCCGTCGGTTCCTACTACGAAGGCGGGTTGTCTCCCGTCAAAATCTACGTGGAAAGTAAGTATGCCCGTTCGGTGGAGGGAGGCACCGGCTATACCAAATGCGCCGGAAACTATGCCGCTTCTTTGAAAGCGCAGGCCGAGGCCAATCAACAGGGTTACGCCCAGGTATTGTGGCTGGATGGCGTTTCCCGCCAGTATGTGGACGAGGTGGGCGCCATGAACATCCTCTTTGTCATTGACGGCAAAGTGGTGACTCCCGATTTGTCCAGCGGTACCATTCTCCCGGGCATTACCCGCAAATCGGTTCTGGAATTGCTGCGCTCTTGGAATATCCCGGTAGAGGAGCGGAAGGTCCCCATTCAGGAAATTGCCGACGCATACGACAACGGAACCCTGCAAGAAGTGTTTGGTTGCGGTACCGCCGCTGTCATTTCTCCTGTTGGGGAACTCAAGTGGGGCGACAAGGTAATGAAGATTAACGACGGCAAAATTGGCGCCCTTTCGCAAAAGCTGTATGACACGATTACCGGCATTCAAACCGGTGCCTTACCTGACCCCTATGGCTGGGTGTACGAAATCCAATAGCTTGCCTGTGCTTCATCCATACCTCCTGCCGGCTTTGCCCGGGCAGGAGGTATTTCCATTCATAACTGGATAGAAATAGGCAATGATGATTTTGGAAATAGTCGCTGCCGATTATTTTCTATAATTAACCAGAAAACCGTTGACATTTTTCCGGAAAAGGAATATGATAATCATATCATTCATATATGAATTTGTTGTATTATTCATAAGGGGGTAACGGTATGGCAAGAATTTATAAAAGCCTTACGGATCTCATTGGAAAAACGCCTTTGCTGGAGCTTTCCAACTACGAAAAGAAGCATGGGCTGCATGCGACGGTAGTCGGCAAGCTGGAATATTTTAACCCGGCAGGAAGCGTGAAAGATAGAATTGCCAAAGCGATGATTGAGGATGCCGAAGCAAAGGGGTTGCTAACTCCGGAATCCGTCATTATTGAGCCCACCAGCGGCAACACCGGAATCGGGTTGGCGTCGGTTGCTGCGGCGCGGGGTTACCGCATTATTCTTACCATGCCGGAAACCATGAGCGTTGAGCGCAGAAATCTGCTAAAGGCTTACGGAGCGGAGCTGGTCCTCACCGAAGGCTCCAAGGGAATGTCCGGCGCCATCGCCAAAGCCGAAGAGTTGGCCAAAGAAATTCCCAACGCCTTTATACCCGGCCAGTTTGTCAATCCCGCCAATCCGGAAATCCACAGAAGGACGACGGGCCCGGAAATTTGGGAGGACACCGACGGCAAGGTGGACATTTTTGTGGCCGGTGTAGGAACCGGCGGCACCCTGACCGGCGCAGGGGAGTTCCTGAAATCCAAAAATCCCAACATAAAAGTGATTGCGGTAGAGCCGGACGCCTCTCCGGTACTGTCCGGAGGCAAACCTGGCCCTCACATGATTCAGGGCATTGGAGCCGGGTTTGTTCCCAAGATTCTCAATACTTCCATCTACGACGAAGTGATTCGGGTGCCCAATCAAGACGCCCTTGCCACTGGCAGAGAGCTTTCCAAAACCGAAGGTTTGTTGGTTGGCATTTCCTCGGGCGCTGCTCTGTGGGCTGCCACTCAGGTGGCGAAGCGCCCCGAAAATCAGAACAAGATGATTGTGGTCATTTTGCCGGACACCGGCGAGAGATACCTCTCCACCGCTTTGTTTGCGGAGTAAGGTCATGTATGAATTGTGGAAAGGCGCCGCCCTTGGGTGACGCCTTTTTCCGATTCCTTTGGAGAATGTAATGATTAGGATGTGATGCTATGAAAATTTCCACCAGAGGGCGTTACGCCCTTCGAATGATGCTGGATTTGGCGCTGCACGATGGGGAGTACACCACCATCAAAAGCATTTCGGAGCGTCAGGAGATATCCAATAAATATTTGGAGCAGATTATCACGGTTTTTAGCCGAGCCGGATTTGTCAAAAGCACCCGGGGCGCCCAGGGAGGATATAAGTTGGCGCGCCCGGCGGAAGAATACACGGTTGGGGAGATTTTAAGGCTGATCGAAGGAAGCCTTGTTCCGGTAGCCTGTATGAAAGATGAACCCAACCAGTGTCCCCGGTCCCCCCAGTGCGTGACTCTGGAAGTTTGGAAAGAGTTAAACGAGGCCATTAGCGGCGTCGTCGACCACATCACATTGGCCGATTTGGTGGAAAGGCACAAGAAGAAGCAACAATCTCTCGCCGTGAAAAATTAATGTTCACAAAGATACAATATCCTCTTGACATTTGAGAAAAAGGCATATATCATACTATTCATATAAAAGTTATATGAATTATATTAAATCATCGAAGGAGTGGATTCAAATGGCAGAGAAAAGGAATTACAGGTTCGAGACTCTTCAGGTTCATGCAGGGCAGGAGCAGCCTGATCCGGCAACGGATGCACGGGCTGTGCCAATCTATCAGACCACCTCTTATGTCTTTGCAAACAGTGCGCAGGCGGCCGGACGCTTTAGCCTCACAGAACCTGGCAATATCTATTCCCGCATTATGAATCCAACCTCCGATGTGTTTGAAAAACGAATGACCGCGCTGGAAGGCGGTATTGGCGCTCTGGCCCTGTCCAGCGGGGCGGCGGCCATCACCTACGCCATCCAAAACATTGCCCGGGCGGGGGACCATATTGTTTCCGCCAACACCTTGTACGGCGGTACATATAACCTGTTCGCCCACACCCTGAAGGACTTTGGCATTGACGTGACCTTTGTGGACCCCGATGTCCCCGGGAGCTTTGAAGCGGCAATTCGGGACAACACCAAGGCATTGTTTATTGAATCCCTGGGCAACCCCAACTCCACGGTGATTGACATCGAAGAGGTGGCGGAAATTGCCCACAAGCATGGAATTCCTCTGATTATTGACAACACCTTTGCGACTCCCTATTTGCTGCGCCCCATCGAATATGGTGCCGACATTGTCGTCCACTCGGCCACCAAGTTTATCGGCGGCCACGGAACCTCCATCGGCGGCGTCATTGTGGATGGCGGCAAGTTTGACTGGGCAGCCTCCGGCAAGTTCCCCGGGCTTTCCGAGCCCAATCCCAGCTATCATGGCGTACGACTGACCGACGTGGCCGGACCAGCGGCCTACATCACCAAGGCTAGAGTCACCCTCCTGCGGGACACCGGAGCCGCCTTGAGCCCCTTCAACGCCTTCCTGTTCCTGCAGGGACTGGAAACCCTTTCCCTTCGCGTCGAGCGCCATGTAGAGAATGCCTTGAAGATTGTCAATTACCTCCATCAGCACCCCAAAGTAGAAAAGGTCAACCATCCGTCCCTGCCGGACCATCCTCATCACAAGCTGTATCAAAAGTACTTCCCCAAGGGTGCCGGCTCCATCTTTACCTTTGAGATCAAGGGAGGCGCGGAAGAGGCCAAGGCCTTTATCGACAGGCTGCAAATCTTCTCTCTTTTGGCCAACGTAGCCGACGTCAAATCCCTGGTGATTCACCCGGCCAGCACCACACACTCTCAGATGAATGAGGAGGAGCTGCTCAACTCCGGCATTAAGCCCAACACCATTCGCCTTTCCATCGGGACGGAGCATGTGGACGACCTCATCGAAGACTTGGAGCAAGCCTTCGCCTAATTGACAATCTATCAGAAAAAGACCTGCCAATTTGGCAGGTCTTTTTCTGTTGGGTTGGGTTACTGCTGCGAACCTTGGCGGATGACGTTGCGACGAATTTTGCCGCTGATGGTTTTGGGAAGCTCATTTACAAACTCAATGATTCTGGGGTATTTATAAGGAGCGGTCTGCTTTTTGACATAGTCCTGCAGTTCCTTGCGCAGCTCTTCGCTGGGGGAGTAGTTTTTGGTAAGGACTATAGTTGCCTTGACCACCTGCCCCCGGACAGGGTCGGGAGCGCCGGTGACGGCACACTCCATGACGGCGGGATGCTCCATCAGGACGCTTTCCACCTCAAAGGGCCCGATGCGGTAGCCGGACGACTTGATGATGTCGTCGGTGCGCCCCACATACCAGAAGAAGCCGTCCTCGTCCTTCCAAGCGGTGTCGCCGGTGTGATAAAATCCGTCGTGCCAAACTTTTGCGGTCAGCTCGGGAGCTTTGTAATAGCCCCGGTACAGGCCGATTTGCTTTTTCCCCTCCGGCACCCGGATGCAGACTTCGCCCACCTCTCCGGGAGGGACTTCGCAGCCGTTTTCGTCCAACAGGACTACGTCGTAAAGAGGGGAGGGCTTGCCCATGGAACCCACCTTGGGAGTGGTGCCGACCAGATTCAGGGTCAGAACGGTGGTTTCGGTTTGACCAAAGGCTTCCATCAGGGAAAGCCCCGTCAGTTCCTTAAAGCGGTTGTACACCTCGGGGTTGAGGGCTTCGCCGGCCACCACAGCGTACTTGACGGTTTTGAAGCCGCCCTTTTCCATTCCGCCTTTGATGAGGAAACGGTAGATGGTGGGGGGAGCGCAGAAGGAGGTGACGCCGTATTTGTCCATCTTTTCCAGCAGGGCGGCGGCGTCAAAGTGGTCGAAGTCATAGACAAAGACAGCGGCGGCGCAGAGCCACTGGCCGTAGAGCTTGCCCCAAACGGATTTGGCCCAACCGGTTTCGGAAACGGTGAGGTGCAATCCGTCCGCCTGGACGTTCTGCCAGTGTTTGGCGGTGATGATGTGGCCGATGGGGTAGCTGTGGTCGTGATACACCATCTTGGGATAACCGGTGGTGCCGGAAGTAAAGTAGAGCAGCAAGGGGTCTTCGGTGCAGGTGTCCACCCGCGGGAACTCATCGGATTGCTTTGCCAGCTCGGCGTCGAAATCCACCCAGCCTTCCCGGTTTCCCTTCACCACAAAGCAGGTTTTGAGGCCGTGATATTCCTTCATGGCTTCCTCGACGCGGGCGCAGCATTCCCCGTCGCTGGTTACCACCACAAATTTGACGCCGGCGGCGTTGAACCGGTATTCGTAGTCCTTGGGGGTGAGCAGGTTGGTGGCGGGGATTCCAACCGCTCCCAGCTTGTGAAGGCCCATGAGGGCGTACCAGAACTGATAGTGGCGCTTGAGCACCAGCATCACCATATCGCCCTTTTGCACCCCGTAGGAAGCAAAGAGGTTGGCGGCCTGATTGGAAAGGCGGCTCATTTCCCCGTAGGAGAAGGTTCTCTCCTCGCCGGCGTCGTTGCACCACACCAGACAGCGGCGGTCCGGTTCCAGGCGGGCGATTTCGTCCAGCACGTCGTAGGCAAAATTGAATGTTTCCGGCACGACGGGCTCGAATTTCGTCAAAACCCCTCTGTCGTCAAATTCCTCTTTGCAAAACTGTTTATAGAAAACGGAAAGGTCCACGGAAGCTTTCTCGTTGTGTTTTTTGGTTTCTGTGCAAGCCACTTTGGTTTGTACCGTTGTTCTCATCATTAATCCTCCCTACTTTCCTGCGGCTTCGACGGGTCGGTTTCCTTGATGACCACTGCGATAAATTTGCAAGGTTGGCCGCCGATGGCAATCATGCCATGGCCAAAACGGGAATCGTAGTAGATGGCGTCTCCGGGTTCCAGTTCCTCCACGTGATCTTCAATTTGGACCCGAAGCCTGCCCTCGAGAATGTAGTCGAACTCCTGCCCGGTATGGCGGGAGAGGGGAATGGGCTGTTGTTGGGCATCTTCCTCGTAAGGGGCGGTGACCAGAAACGGCTCCGCCAACTTGTTCTTCATCCGAAAAGCCAGGTGCTCGTAGTTGAGGTTCTTGCGGCGCTTAATGGGGAGCCCCTGGCCTTTGCGCACCACCGTATAGTAGCTCAGCTTCGGGGGAGTGCCGGTAATCAGCTCCACCATGTCAATGCCGAAGGCCGAGGCGCAGTGAAGCAGAAAGGTAAAGGAAAAATCTCGGTCTCCCTGTTCGTGGGCGAGGTACTCTTCTTCGGTGGTCTGGGTAATTCGAGCCATTTCCTCCACCGGTATTTCTAAAATCTCGCGCATGACACGAATTCGCATTGCAATTTCTGCCAGCCTGTCATTGAGGTTTTCCATAGCAAGACCTCCCCGTAACGTAATTGATAGTAAACATAAACAAAAAGACCCGCCCCAAGATATGGGACGAGTCATTACCCGCGTTACCACCCAAATTGCCGGTGTAAAATGGTACACCGACCACTCATTTACGGATTCCAACAAATCCTCGGCCTTTAACGCTGCCTTTGCGTAGGAGACTACTTGCGGCCTTACCATCCGCTTTCGGTCCTCAGCTCCAAGGTGATGCCTGTGATCCTTTCGTCACCGGTTTGCACCAACCACCGGCTCTCTGCAAACGAAATGTTGGACACAGCCGTCCTTGTCATCGCTTTTTGCAATATGTTCTTTAGATGTGATTTTAGGAACAGTATATGGAAGCGGGGTTTAATTGTCAACAAGAATCTTGCACAATTCATCAATTTTGTCAACAATTACCAATGCGCTGCTGTTAATTAGGGTTTCTTTTGAACGATATCCCCAAGAAACTCCAATGGTGTCCACGCCGGCGTTTCGTCCGGTCTGAATGTCCGTCTCGCTGTCCCCTATGTAAACGCAATCCTGCTTATCCAATTGGAAGTGTTGCAATACTTCATAAACAGCGGTGGGGTCGGGTTTGAGGGGAATGCCCTCTCGGGCGCCCAGCACCAAATCCACCAATCCGGGAAGCTGAAGCTGAATCATAAAGGTCGAAAATCGGTGCGGTTTGTTGGAGAGCACCGCCACCTTCATCCCTTTTTGACGGATGGTTTGCAGCATTTCGGGAATGCCGGGGTAGGGGCGGGTGTTGTCGTTGGCGTGGATATTGTAATATTGCTGAAAGACAGCCTGTACCCTCAGAATCGTATCTTCGTCCCGGTGTCCCTCGGGCAGGCAGTTGGTCAAAAGGTTGACTACACCGTTGCCCACCAGCCTCTGGTATTCTTCCACGCTGTAGCCGGGAAATCCATAGGCGTCCAGCGCGTAGTTGTAGGCATGGGCCAAATCGGTAATGGTGTTGAGCAAAGTACCGTCTAAATCAAAAATTGCCAGTTGTTTCAATTAAAGGCCTCCCACGGTGATGAATCTGGAACGGCGGTGCTTAATGCACAGGTAAACCACCACACAGTTGATAAGAATGTCCAAAAAGGTGCCCACCGTAAAGGTTTCCGCCAGCGTGACTTTGACCGGCAAGGTGACGGCCACATAAATCAGATTAAAGAGAGTGGTGAAAATCTGAATGATGTAATAGGCCATCAGCTGGCTGAGCCGCACGGAGCTGACAAACCGCTTCACCACCAGGACGATGCCGTACAAAATCATAGCGGAGGTGACGATGAACACAATTCCCGGCAGGCAGGAATCGGTGGCAACCAGCAAATAAATCACATCCACCAGCCGGAGGGAGGTGGAGATCAGCAGCAGGTAATACAGCACGGACTTTAGCAATATAAAATCCTCCCTTGCGCAAAGACTTGCTGTTTGAAAAGGCAATGTTTCCCACAATTTGCTTGACTTTGTTGAGAGATTGCCAAGTCTGTTTGGTTATTATAGCATAATCTTCACCAAATGCCAAGAAAAGCAATGGTAAACAGATTGGAAGTATTAATTTCCACCCTTGACAGAACAGACAGCGCGTTGTATACTGTTTAACACAATAACATAACAGTAGATACACACATGACAGTACCCGACAGATAGGAGGATAAGGTGAAAATCATCATATCAAATTCATCGCCTCTGCCTATTTACGAGCAGATTAAGCAGCAAGTGAAGGCTGCCATTCTTTCGGGAGAGCTGAAGGAAAACGAACCCCTGCCCAGTTTGCGCGAGCTGGCCAAAGATTTAAAAATCAGCGTGCTGACCACCATGCGGGCTTACAATGAACTGGAGCAGGAGGGGTTTGTCACCAGTATTCAGGGCAAGGGCTATTACGTAATGCCCAGAGGCAGCCAACTGATGCAGGAGCAGTTTCTGCGGGAGGTTGAGCGAGCGTTGGAGGAAGCGGTTAAGGCTGCCGCCATGGCAAATATCAGCGGCGAGCAGCTGATGGAAATGCTCAAGCTGCTGTTGGAGGTGGAATAAGTATGTCGAATACCCTATTGGATGTCCGGGCTGTGAGCAAAAACTATGGCAGCTTTGCGCTGCGGGATGTGAGCTTTTCCATCCCCAAGGGATATATCATGGGTTTGATTGGCCCCAATGGGGCTGGGAAAACCACCCTGATTCATTTAATTCTCAATCTGCTGCGCCGGGATAGCGGCGAGATTCAGGTCTTTGGCTTGGACAACATCGCCGACGACTCCGCCATCAAACAGCAGGTGGGAGTGGTTTTTGATTCCGTTCCCTATGTGGAGGATTGGAAGGTAAAAGATGTGGTCAAAGCCATGTCCCTGTTCTACGACAGCTGGAGCCAGTCGCGGTTTTTGGAGCTGGCGGAGAAATTTCATTTGGATATGGGGAAAAAGGTGAAGGAGCTTTCCCGCGGGATGCAGACCAAGCTGATGTTGGCCTGCGCCTTGGCTCATGAGGCCAAGCTGCTGATTCTGGACGAACCCACCAGCGGCATGGACCCGGTGGCCCGAGACGAGCTGATGGATATGCTGCGCCAGTACATTGCCGACGGCGAAAAAAGCGTGCTGTTTTCCACCCACATTACCAGCGATTTGGAGCGGGCGGCGGATTTCATCACCTACATTCGAAACGGGCAGCTTTTCTTTACCGGGCCCACCGATGAATTGTTGGAAGGCTGGCGGCTCCTCAAAGGAGGGCGGAGCGAGCTGACCAACGAGCTCCGAGAGAAAATCGTGGGCTTGCGGGAACATCATGCCGGCTTTGACGGCCTTGTAAAGGCAAAGGACTTTCCAGCCCCTCCCGACGGTTGTGTGCTGGACCAAGCGTCCATTGAAGACATTATGTTGTATACCGCAAAGGAGGCGATGCCCTCATGACAGGCGCTGTGAAGATGTTCCGGCTGGACCTTTTGAGTATGCAGGTTTATTTTAAGTCTTACGTTGTATTTTTCCTTTACCCTTTATTGTTTGCCTGGTGGGAGCCCGTCGGAATGGCCGTGATGGCGGGGATGATGCTTGCCATGCTGGGGGGATCCATTTTTTCGGTACAGGAAAAAAACAAACTGGAAAGATTGTATGGGATGCTCAGCATTTCGGACAGCAGCCTGGTGGCGGGGCGTTACCTCTTTCTTCTGGCCAACTGCCTTACTGTTCAACTGGTTATACTGCCCCTGCACTTTGTGGTTTCCCGACTCATCGGTAAGACGCCTAGCGGTAGCGAACTGCTGTTTGCCATGGGGTTGAGCTACTTTTTGTTTTGGCTGCAATGCTCGTATCAAATTCCGCTGTTTATTAAATTTGGCTATACAAAAATGCGGATTTGGGCAACGGCGCCTTTTATAGTAATTGCTCTATCATCCGTATTGTTTACCTATACTCTGGGGGATGCACTCAAAGCGCGGGGTCCGTATTTGGAAAAGGCAATTTATTATATGTACATCAACCCTCTGCAACCAATGTTAACGCTGATTGCACTGGGGACCCTTCTGGGAGCAGTGAGTTATCTTATTTCCATTGGAGCTTACAGGTCCACCAAGAGAAGGTAAACCGCATTCACCCGGATTGACTCGGCATTTCGGTTGTGCTATCCTTGAATTTACAATCTTAGTATCAAAGATGTCCCTGTGCTGATTGGCACGGGGCGTTTTTGTAGGATGTTTGCAAAGGAGCGGCTTGGATGAAAATAGAAGACGAGCTGTTGGAGCGCTTGCAGGAATATTCCCGCATTCAATTGACCAAACAGGAGCTGGAAATTTTTCCGGCAGAAGTTGGACCCATTTTGGCGGAAATGGATAAGCTTTTGAGCCAAAAGACAGACGGGGTTCGGCGAATGGGCAGCCCTCGGGTTTGCTTCAACGTCTTTCGGGAGGATGTGGTGGAACCTTCTACCGCCAACAACGCCATTTTGGAGGAAGCTCCTGCCCGGCAAGGCAGGTACATTCGGGTTCCAAAGGCGGTGGAATAGGAGGGCATGCCATGAAAAACCTGGAGAGCCTCACCGCTCTGGAATTGGGAGAGCTGATACGCCGCCGCGCCGTCAGCTGTGAGGAAGCGGTCCGCCATTGTTTGGAAGTGATGGAACGCCGGGAGCCGCGGATTTCCGCTTTCCTGGAGATTTCAAGGGAAAAGGCTTTGTCGGATGCGAAAGAAGTGCAAAAGCGGGTGGATGCCGATGACCAGACCCTCTCCCCGCTGGCGGGGGTTCCGATGGCGCTTTCGGACAGCATCTGTATCCGTGACCTGAAAACCACCGGAGGCTCCCGCATGCTGCAGAATTTCCATCCCCCCTATTCCGCCACCGTGTGGGAGCGGCTGAAGACTGGGGGAGCGGTGCTGCTGGGCAAAACCGCTTTGGATGAATTTGGCATGGGCGTTAGCGGTGAAACCTGTGCTTTTGGGCCTGCCCGCAATGTTTGGGATAACCGATGGGCATTGGATGGAAGTGTTGCCGCCGTTGCCGGGGGAGAAGCTTTTTATGCGTTGGGCAGCGACGGCACCGGGGCTTTGCGCCGTTCCGCCGCGATGGCGGGCGTCAGCAGCCTTCGGCCCACTTGGGGCACGGTGTCCCGCTATGGAGTGGTTTCCGGCACATCTTCCCTGGAACAGGTGGGAGTGGTGGGCAGAACCATATCGGATTGCGCTCAAGTGCTGGCGTTGATACGGGGCAGGGACCATCGGGACTCCACTACAAGCCAGGTGCAGCTTGCAGATGAGCGCTCTTCCATGCAGGAGATGAAAATCGGCTTGCCCGATTGTTATTTTCACCAGGAGGGGATGGACCCCTGCATTAAGGAAAGGGTTTTGTCTGCCGCCAAACAGTTGGAAGGGCTGGGCGCCGTTTTATTCCCGGTAGAGCTTCCCATAGTCGACTTAATTCTGCCCGCCTATTTTGCCATCGCCTGCGGAGAGGCAAGCTCCAACCTCGCTCGGTATGACGGCATTCGATACGGTTACAGCGCCAACGATGTGGAGAATTTGCAGGAGCTCTATATTCAATCGCGCAGCCGGGCGTTGGGAAATCAAATTAAGAAGTATATCTTGCTGGGCAACCTGTTCCTTTCCGAGAAGGAAAACTGCTACAACAAGGCGTTGCAGGTTCGGGAGTTGGTTGTCCAGGGATTAGATAACCTGTTTGACCGGTGCGATATGATATTGTCTCCTGTGGTGCCCAGTATTCCATTACCAATGGAGGAGAAGCCCAGCCAGCTCTTGGAGTGTTACCGGCAAAGCGCCTTTACCGCCCTTGCCAATCTGGCGGGGCTGCCTGCGGTAACCGTTCCATGTGGCTATCACAGCGAGGGTTTGCCCATCAGCTTTCAGCTGATCGGCAAACCCTATGGCGAAGGAAAGCTGTTAACGGTAGCTGACGCCTATCAGAAAACCGACGGATTTTCAAAAACATCGGGGGAGGTGGAAGCTTGAGTTGGGAAATGGTAGCGGGCGTGGAGGTCCACGTGGAACTTGCCACCAAAACCAAAGTTTTCTGCGGATGTGCCAACGCCTTTGGAGCGGAACCTAACACCTTCATCTGCCCAGTTTGCACCGGTATGCCTGGGGCGTTGCCAACCCTTAATCGGCAGGTGGTGAATTATGCGTTGCGGGCGGGGCTGGCGCTGGGCTGCGACATTGCCCCTCAAACGGCTTTTGACCGGAAAAACTACTTTTATCCCGATCTTCCCAAAGCCTATCAAATCTCGCAGCTTTCCTTGCCAATCTGCCAAAACGGTTCCCTGGAGATTGAAACCAAGCAGGTGACCAAGCAAATTCGTATTCGGCAAATTCATATTGAGGAAGATACCGGCAAGCTGACGCATCACCCCACCCAGCCCTATACGCTGGTGGATTTTAATCGCTGCGGGGTGCCTTTGCTGGAGATTGTCTCCCAGCCCGACATCAGCGACGCCGATGAGGCCATTGCCTATCTGGAAAACTTGCGGGAGATCCTCTTATTTCTCGGCGTTTCCGACTGCAAAATGCAGGAGGGCTCCCTGCGGGTAGACCTCAACGTTTCGGTGCGCAGGCAGGGGAGCAAGGAACCGTCGGTTCCCACCGAACTAAAGAACATCAATTCGTTTCAGGCGGTGGGCCGGGCTATGCGCTGGGAAGCTGCCCGGCAGATTCAAGTGCTGGAAGCAGGGGGGAAAATTCAGCGGGAAACCCGGCGCTGGGATGACGCCAACAACCGAGGAATTGTGCTGCGCTCCAAGGAGGAAGCGGAGCAATACCGGTACATGCCGGAGCCGGATCTGCCGGTTTTGGTGATTGACCATGGTTGGATAGAGCGGGTGCAAAGAGAACTGCCGGAACTGCCCCGGGAAAAACGCATCCGCTATCAAAAGGAGATGGGAATTTCCCATCAGCAAGCCTGCACCCTAACCGGTTCCCCGCAGATGGCGGCGCTGTTTGAACAAACCGCCGCCCTTTGCCGCAATCCCCGGGAAGCCGCCCACCTGATTGCGGGAGAAGTGGCGCGCCTGTGCACCGAAACGGCTACCCGGCCGGAGGATTTGAAAGTAGATGCAAAAAAGCTGGCTGCTCTTGCCGACATGATAGACTCGGGACGGATTAACCGGACAGTGGGCAAGGAAGTGGCGGAGCGGATTTTTCGACTCAACGTTGACCCAGAAACATATGTGGCGGAGCACGGGCTTGCCATGGTAAGCGACCCGAATGTGGTGGAGGCTGCTGTCCGCCGGGTGTTACGGGAGCAGACAAAATCGGTGGCCGACTATCGGAACGGCAAGGAAAGAGCTTTCGGCTACCTGGTGGGGCAGGTGATGAAGTCCCTGAAAGGGAAGGGGGACCCGGCCCTTGTCCACCGTGTTCTGCATCAGCTTTTGGATGGATAATCGCAAAAACAGCCGGCGGAGTGCGCCGGCTGTTCTGCCATTATTCTTCAAACACCGTTTCGATGACTTTGCTGCAATTTTCGGGGGAGTAGCGCCAGCGCTTGATACGTCCCTGCTTTATGTAGTATTCCGGCTTCGGAGGGGTATAGGCTGCGTCAAAGGCGTCGACGATGATGAGTTTGACTTTCATCTTTTCGGGCAGCAGGTTTTTGATGTAGACACTGGCGTGCTGGCCCGGAGACACTTCCTCTCGCGGCTCGGCAAGCCCTGCCAGATTGGGAGTCAGCTCCACGAATACGCCGTATTTTTCCACCGAACGGATGATGCCCGCCACCGTTTCCCCGGGGGAAAACAGCGCTGCGTTTTCCTCCCATGTTCCCAGCAGCTCTTTGTGGGAAAGGGTAATGCGCCCGTTGGCATCGATGCTTTTGACTACCGCCAAAATGTCCTGGCCGTTGCGGAAGCGATCCTTGGGATGGGAGATGCGGGAAACGGAAATGGAGTCGATGGGAATCAGGGAGGTAATGCCGCAGCCGATGTCCACAAAGCAACCGAAGGATTCCAAATGGGTGACCCGAGCGGGGATGACATCCCCGGGAATCAGCCGATTTAGGTATTCCTTTTGGCAGCGCTCCTGCAAAAGTCGGCGGGAAAGCTGGGCGACGGTGTTGCCGTCATTGTCCTGCGAAAAGCCTGTCACCAAAAAGCTGACCGGTTTTCCCACCCGGGAGATGATGGCAATGTCTCGGGTATAGCCTTCCTCAATGCCAACTGCTGCCTGAAGGCGGGGGATAACACCCCGGCAGCAACCCAAATCCACAATTAGATTGCGGGCGCTGTCACAGACCAGTGCCCGGGCTTCCAGAATTTTTTGCTGTTCCATAGCCTCTTGCAGAGCAGCGATGCTCCGCATAGCCTGCTGATTTTCGGGGGTGTCAATGAGCAGACCCTCTGGCCGGTAAATTTCCGTCATTGGCGATAAACCTCCTCTTTTTTCCGGTTCTTTGAAAAGACAGCGCCCCGTATGCAGACCGGAACAAGAGGACGCCGCAGTAATACTATATTCACGAAAATCTTCAATCATGCAGAAAATCCATTGCTTTTGAAACGGCGCAGGGCAATTTTTTGCCTGCATCAAACCTCGAAAACAGGGGAGGAAAAGCGGGAATTGGATTTTGCAGTTGTTATTTTTGGCAAAACATCCTATAATAAAATGTGGTCTTGTTGCGGCCATATTCTGCCAGATTTGGGGGTGGACTTTTTGGACGTCAGAGTGGGAGATATTCTCACCATGAAAAAAAAGCATCCCTGCGGCGAAAACCGATTTTTGGTCCTTCGCTCGGGTATGGACTTTCGCATCCGCTGCGTAGGCTGCGGGCGAGAGTTTATGATACCCCGGCTTCGGTGCGAAAAGAACATCAAAGCCATTTCTCGCTCCGAAGCTGAGCCCAAGCCCTGAGGAGGATTGGGCAATATTTCTTCAATCAATCACAGTAGTCACAGAATACGAATAGGAATGGAGCTTGTATGCTGGAAAAACTGCAAAGTGTTGCCGATCGCTACGAAGAGATTAACCGTCAGCTGATGGACCCAAACGTGGTGTCGGACACCCAAAACTACACCGCTCTCATGCGAGAGCTAAAGCATCTGACTCCCATTGTGGAGAAGTATAACGAGTACAAAGCCGCCCAAAAGGCAGCGGAGGAAGCAAAGGAAATCCTCAATGATTCCTCCCACGAGAAAGAATTCCGGGAAATGGCGGAAGAACAGCTGGCGGAAAGTAAGGCTAAGATGGAAAAATGCGCCGAAGAGCTAAAAGTGCTTCTGCTGCCACGCGACCCCAACGACGATAAAAACGTCATCATCGAAATTCGCGGAGGGGCCGGGGGAGACGAGGCGGCCCTGTTTGCCGCTACCCTGTTCCGGATGTACTCCATGTACGCCGAGTCCCGCCATTGGAAAACCGAAATTTACAGTGCCAGCCCCACCGAATTGGGCGGCTACAAGGAAATTTCCTTTGCGGTCAGCGGGGAGGGAGCCTATTCCCGCCTAAAATTTGAAAGCGGCGTTCACCGCGTGCAGCGGGTTCCCGAAACCGAATCCCAGGGCCGGGTCCACACCTCCACCGTCACCGTGGCGGTGTTGCCCGAGGTGGAAGAGGTTGAGGTACAAATCGATCCCGGCGACTTGCAAATCGACACCTTCCGCTCCGGAGGAGCCGGCGGCCAGCACGTCAATAAAACCGAAAGCGCTATCCGCATCACCCACCTTCCCACCGGTTTGGTGGTGGAGTGTCAGGATGAGCGCAGCCAGCACAAAAACAGAGAGAAGGCTATGAAAATTCTTCGTTCCCGTCTGTATGAAAAAATGCAGGCGGAGCAAAACGCAGCCATTGCCTCTCAGCGCAAGTTGCAGGTGGGTACTGGCGACCGTTCCGAACGAATTCGTACCTACAATTATCCCCAGGGCCGTGTGTCCGACCATCGAATCAACCTGACCCTGTATCGGTTGGACGCCATTTTGGATGGGGATTTAGATGAGCTGTTGGATGCCCTGATCACTTATGACCAGGCGGAAAAGCTTCAGTCGGCTGGTGCATGATGGATAAGAAATATAATACACAACTGCTGCCTGCCTCGGCGCAGCCGAAGGATCCGGCGGTGGAACAGGCGGCAAAGCTCCTCCGGCAGGGGGAACTGGTGGCAATTCCCACCGAAACCGTTTACGGGTTGGCGGCCAATGCTCTGGACCCGGACGCAGTAAAAAAAATCTTTCTGGCCAAAGGCAGACCACAGGATAATCCTTTAATTGTTCACATCGCCTCCTTTGAGGAGATTTACCCCTTGGTTTCCAAAATACCGGACAAAGCTCGCAAACTGGCAGAAACCTTCTGGCCGGGTCCGCTGACCATGGTGCTGCCTCGGAGCAATTTGGTGCCGGATGTTGTCACGGCAGGGTTGGACACGGTAGCTATTCGCATGCCTTCTCACCCGGTGGCGCGGGCGGTCATTCAGGCTTCCGGCGTTCCCATTGCGGCGCCATCCGCCAATCTTTCGGGAAAGCCAAGCCCTACCACGGCTCACCACTGTATGGAAGATTTAAACGGCAAGATCCCCCTTATCCTGGACGGCGGCTCCTGTCAGGTGGGGGTGGAGTCCACGGTGGTGTCCTTAGCCGGCGACATTCCCAGATTGTTAAGGCCCGGGGCGGTGACGCCGGAACAACTGCGGGAAGTTTTGGGCCTGATTGCCGTAGACCCTGCGGTGTTGGAAAAGGTAACCGAAGGGCCGGTGGCTTCCCCCGGCATGAAATATATGCACTATTCTCCCAAGGCTACAGTGATCATGGTCACCGGGCCCTGGTCTGCTTGTAAGGACTTTTTAACCCAAAAGCAGGGCGATGGGGTGTGGGCTCTGGTCTTTGACGAGGATTTGGAGGACTGTCCCCTTCCCGCCATTAGCCTGGGTCCCCGGAACAACCCCGCCAAACAGGCGCAGAATCTATTTTCCGCTTTGCGGGAACTGGACGAAAAGCAGGCGCAGATGGTTTATGCCAGAGCCCCGATGGAAGATGGCATGGGATTGGCCGTTTATAACCGGCTGATTCGTGCGGCAGGCTTTTCGGTAATTGATTTAACGGATTAGGAATTGGGATATCAGGTTACGATAATAGAATAGCGACAGCTTTCACATAGATGATGGAGAGATTATGTATTCAAAACGCATTTTGGTTGGCCTGACCGGACAAACCGGCGCAGGCAAAACAGTGGTGAGCGATTATCTGCAACAAAAAGGGTATCAGGTCATCAATGCCGACGCAGTGGCCCGGGAAGTGGTGGCTAAAGGCAGCCGGTGTTTGTCGGATTTGGTCCTTGCTTTTGGCGTGGATATTCTGCAGGCAGACGGCACCCTAAACCGGCGCAAGCTGGGGGATATTGTTTTTGCAGACTCGGGCAAACGGAAAACCCTCAACCGCATCACCTTTCCCTATATTCAAGAGGAGATTTTCTCCCGGGTGGAGCAGCTGCAGCAGGGGGGCGCGGACATTTTGTTTTTGGATGCTCCCACTCTATTTGAAAGCGGCTCCCACAAGCGGTGCGATCGGATTGTGAGCGTCATTGCCCCGCCAGACATCCGTCTGATGCGGATTTTGCGCCGAGACGGCATCACCGAAGAACAGGCAAAGGCTAGAATGGCGGCTCAGCATCAGGACGAGTATTACACATCTCGTTCCCATCATATCATTGTCAATGACGGCAGTTTGCAGAATTTGTATGCCCAGGTGGATCGGGTGCTGGATGAGCTGAAAAAGCTTGTAACCGGGGAGGATTCATGAATCTTCAAAGAAAATCCGGCGTTGGCAGGTTTATTTTTCTGCTGGTGGCAATCCTAATACTGGCCGGATGTACGCGTTTGGCGACGCTGCATTTTTACCGCGCCGCCTATCCTATCCACTATCGAGAAACGGTGCTGGCCTGCGCCAAAGAGCGGGGACTGGCTCCGGAACTTGTCTTTGCCGTGATACACTGCGAAAGCGGTTTTGACCATCAAGCGGTTTCCCATGTGGAGGCTCGGGGTTTAATGCAGATTACCGAGGACACCTTCGAGTGGGCTCGCTGGCGGATGGGGGACGACGAGGACAGAACCTTTGGCGATATGTTCGAACCCGAAACCAATATCCGGTACGGCACCGCCATTTTGTCGTTGCTGACGGAAGAATTCAAAGGGGAACGGGAAGTGCTGGCCGCTTACCATGCCGGTTGGGGTAATGTAAAAAACTGGCTGTCCAGGGAGGAATACTCCCGGGACGGCTCCACATTAGACTATATTCCCTTTGGAGATACCCGGGCCTATGTGGCCAAGGTGCTGCAAACCAAGAAGATTTACAGCCAACTTTATCAATTCTAAAATATGGTTACCCTTGACGGAATCCTTTCATCCATCGGTTTCGGTATTCCCACGTCAAGGGCAAATCTTTACGAATGTGTGCTGGAAAGGATGAGTGACCATGTCCGAACCGAAGAAAACTCCCGGGGAGCTGCTGGCGGAACAGCTGTGCTTAAAGCCGGAAAATGCCGGAATCCTCATGACAGAGGATGAATTAAAACAGGCTTTTGATTTTTGCGAGGGCTACAAAACCTTCCTGGACAAGGCTAAAACCGAACGGGAAGCGGTGGAATATACCGAGAAGCTGCTGCAGCAAAAGGGATTTCAGCCGTTTGACCCGAAAAAAACGTATCAACCGGGCGATAAGGTTTATCTTAACAACCGGGGAAAGGCATTGATTTTTGCGGCCATTGGCAAGCACCCTCTCTCGGAGGGAGTGCGCATTGTGGCTAGCCACATTGACTCTCCCAGAATGGACCTCAAGCAGCGCCCTCTTTATGAAGAGGCTCAGCTTGCCCTGCTGAAAACCCATTATTACGGCGGCGTGCGAAAATATCAGTGGGTGACCATACCCCTTGCCCTGCACGGCGTCATCGTAAAAAAAGACGGAACCACCGTCAAGGTTGCCATTGGCGAGTTGGAGGACGACCCCATTTTCTGCATCAACGACTTGTTGCCCCATCTTTCCAAAGAGCAGAACAAGCGTCCTCTCCATGAGGGTATCAAGGGAGAAGAGCTCAATGTTCTGGTGGGTTCCCTTCCCTTTAAAGACGACAAAGCCAGTGAAAAAGTAAAGCTTCGCATCCTCCAGATTCTGTTTGAAAAGTACGGAATCGTTGAAGCCGACTTCCTTTCCGCCGAGCTTACCCTGGTTCCCGCCTTCAAAGCTCGGGATTTGGGGTTTGACCGCTCCATGATTGGGGCCTATGGCCACGACGACAGGGTGTGCGCCTACACCTCCATCATGGCTTGCCTGGAGCATCTCCAACCGGAATACACCTGGGTAAATATCCTGGCCGATAAGGAAGAGACCGGCTCCGACGGGAATACGGGGCTCAACTCCCGCTTTTTGGAGCATTTCATACAGGATTTGGCCGGCACCCAGGGGCTGGAAGGCCGTCATGTGCTGGAGAAAAGCCAGTGCCTTTCCGCCGACGTCAACGCCGCTTTTGACCCAACCTTCCCCGATGTTCACGAGAAGAAAAACGCCTGTTACCTCAACTACGGCGCCGTCATGAGCAAGTACACGGGAGCCGGCGGCAAGGGCGGCACCAACGACGCTTCCGCGGAATTTGTGGGGCGGATTCGCCGCATCTTTGACGAGGCGGGGGTCATTTGGCAAACGGCTGAGCTGGGCAAGGTGGACGCAGGCGGCGGCGGCACGGTGGCCAAGTTCATCTCCCGGCTGGGAGCCGACGTGGTGGATATTGGCGTTCCCGTTTTGTCCATGCACGCTCCCTTTGAGGTGGTGGCGAAAACCGACGTCTATCAAGCCTACAAAGCCTTTGGAGCTTTTGTGTCCCACAAAGGGTAGCCATTATTTTGCAGCAGCACCTTGAATCCCCGATATAAACTTGCTATAATTGGAAAATTGCAACCCTCCTGCGTAAATGGCTGGGAGGGTTGCATCACTGATTTGCTGCAAGGGGCTTAGTATGAACATTGTGATTGTAGGAGACGGCAAAGTAGGATATAGTCTTGCCGAGCAACTTTGTAAAGAAGGGTATAACATTACCGTCATCGACAAAAACGCCGAGGCTCTGATGCACACCCAGGAAACATTGGACGTCATGGGCGTGCTGGGGAATGGGGCCAGCATTGCTGTGCAGAACCAGGCTGGAGTACCGGACTGTGACGTGCTGATTGCCGCCACCTCGGCGGACGAAATGAATATGCTCTGTTGTCTGACTGCCAAAAATCTGGGCGCAAAGCACACCATCGCCCGCATCCGCAATCCAGAGTATATGTCCCAACTTCAGACTCTCAAGGAGCAGTTCGGCCTTTCCATGACGGTCAATCCCGAGTTGGAGACGGCAAGGGAAATTGCCCGGGTCATCAAGTTTTCCCCGGCCCTGAAAATCGAAACCTTTTCCAAAGGGCGGGTGGAGCTGATTGAGTTTAAAATCAGCCAAAACTCTCCCATTGCCCATAAAAAGCTGATGGAACTGCCTGCCGCCACCAATACGCAGGTGCTGATCTGCGCCGTGGACCGGGACAATCAGGTGCATATTCCCGGAGGCGATTTTCAGCTGTTGCCGGAAGACCACATCCACATAACCGGTACCACCGCGGATATCACCAGATTTTTGCACTCCATTGGGGAAGACGGAATGCCCATTCGCAGAATTATGATTGTGGGCGGCGGTAGAATCTGCTATTATCTCTGCCACATGCTGCTGGAGGACCGGGGCATTGATATTAAAATTGTCGAAAAGAACCGGGACCGCTGCGACGAACTGTGCGAACTGCTGCCAAAGGTTACGGTTATCCACGGGGACGGCTCCGACATCGAGCTGCTGGAAAGCGAAGGCATGGACCAGATGGACGCCTTTATCGCCCTCACTGGCATGGATGAGGAAAACCTGATTATGTCGATGGTGGCATCCCACAAAGGCATTCCGAAAATTATCACCAAGACTGCCCGTTTCAAATATATGCCCCTGATTTCCAGGATGGGGATTGACACGGTGGTCAACCCCAAAAGCACCACCACCAGTCAGATTGTCCAATACGTGAGGGCCATGAGCAATGCCGAAGGTTCCAATATTATAACCCTGCACAAAATTCTGGACGGCAATGCCGAAGCCGCAGAGTTTGTCGCCACCGAAAAGACGAGACATTTGGATACTCCGTTAAAGAATTTGCGTTTGAAGGAAAACCTCCTCATTGCTGTCATTGTGCGGGACGGAAAAGTCATTATTCCCCACGGCCAGGATATGATTCAAAAGGGTGACAGCGTCATTGTGGTGACCAGCGAGCACCGTTTGACCGACCTCAACGACATATTCCGCGATTGAACATGATGGAGAAATGGTTCTCCGGGAGCGTTATCACATATGAACCACAAACTAATTCTTCAATATTTGGGTAAGGTGCTTTCTCTCCTTGCCGCTTTTATGTTGTTGCCTCTGTTGGTGTCCCTGGTGAACGGCGATTTGATAGAAGCCCGTGGCTTTGTGTTCACCATCCTGATGTTGATGGCAGTGGGCATCCCCCTTGGAAGGCTCAAAGCTTCCACCACCAAGCTATACGCCAAGGAAGGCTTCATTATAGTGGCGGTGAGTTGGTTGGCGCTGTCGTTTTTCGGGGCGTTGCCCTTTTATTTCAGCGGTGCCATTCCCTCATTTATTGATTGCTTATTTGAAACTGTGTCGGGTTTTACCACCACGGGAGCTTCCATCCTGAGGGATGTGGAAAGCCTGTCTCCAGGCATCCTGTTGTGGCGTAGCTTTACCCATTGGATCGGCGGTATGGGAGTGCTGATCTTTTTAATGGCCATCATTCCTGCGGTGGCGGGAGACCGGGCGCTTCATCTGCTCAAAGCGGAATCTCCTGGCCATGACCCAGGCAAGCTGGTGCCTAAAATGCATCAGACTTCTATGCTGCTTTATGTGATTTACCTGGTACTCACTGTAGTTGAGATTTTGCTGTTATTGGCGGGGGGAATGTCTCCTTTTCACAGCATCATCACTGCCATGGGTACGGCTAGCACCGGCGGTTTTTCGTCCATGAACGCCTCCATTGCCGGATTCAACAGCCTTTACTGTGAAATTGTGGTTGCCGTATTCATGTTTTTGTTCGGCATCAACTTCAATATTTTTTATCTGCTCTTCATCCGCCGCCTGACAGGAGCTTTGAAAAACGAAGAATTGCGAGTGTATTTTGGCGTGGTGGTGGCTGCCATTGCCTTAATTACCATAAACTTAACTGGAACTACTTATCCAACCGTAGGCCAATCCCTGCGGTACGCTGCCTTCCAGGTGTGTTCCTACATCACCACTACCGGCTTTTTCAGCATAACCCAAATGAATTGGCCTTTATTTAGTAAAGTTATTCTATTGTCCCTTATGTTCATTGGGGGCTGTTCCGGTTCCACTGCAGGAGGACTGAAAATCTCTCGAATCATCATTACCTGGAAAGAGATCAAACGCACTTTATTTCAGATCATCCATCCTCGCTCGGTGGAAATCGTCAAGCTGGACGGCAAGGCGGTGGACAAAGGCGTGGTCCAGGGGGTTTGTGTTTATAGTTGTCTTTGTATATTTCTATTTTTTATTTCCCTGTTAGTTGTATCTTTTGATAACATGGATATAGAAACCACTGTGGCAGCGGTTGCTTCTTGTCTCAACAACGTGGGGGCAGGTCTTGGTAAAGTGGGGCCCGGCGGCAATTATGCCGATTTTTCCCCGCTGAGCAAAGGGGTTCTTGCCTTTAATATGCTGCTGGGCAGACTGGAGCTTTATCCTCTCTTGCTGCTGATTTCTCCTCGCACCTGGAGGAAGGTATAAAAATCATGTTGGTTGGAACGCTGAAGTTGACCTTTCATCTGCCGTGGGCAAATTCGCTGAAGGACAAGCGCATGGTGGTCAAGAGCATCTGCGCCAAACTGCACAGTAAATTTTGCGTTTCGGTAGCCGAAATAGACTGTCAGGACGTTCACCGCACGGCCGTGATTGGCGTTGCCTGCGTGGCTTCGTCTACCTCTCAAATCGACAGTGTGTTGGACCATCTTCTTACTTGGCTGGAAAACAACTGTCCGGCCGAGCTTGTGGATATTCAGCGGAACATCCTGTAAAGGAGGATGCTGGTGAATCATAAAGAACGCTTTATCTCCATCTTTCAGGAGCAGATTAAAAGAGAAGGAGCGGACAAGCTGCTGGAATACCTGGCCGGGCCTTCCAGCGACTTTTTTACCGCTCCCGCTTCGCTGCGGTATCACGGGTCCTATCCCGGGGGCTTGGTGGAGCACAGCCTCAATGTCTACGATTGTCTGACCGCCTATCTGGAGCGGGAACGGGTCCGGGAGGTGTACGGCATGCGCTACTCGCCGGAGTCGGTTGCCATCTGCGGCCTGCTCCACGATGTGTGCAAGGTCAATACATACCGCCCCGGGTATCGCAACGTAAAAGACGAAAACGGTGTCTGGCAACAGGTGCCGTCTTATGAATATGAAGACCGTTTGCCTTACGGTCACGGGGAAAAATCCGTCTACATCATCAGCGGCTTTATGAGATTGACCAGGGAAGAAGCTTTTGCCATTCGGTATCACATGGGATTTTCCGGCATTGAGGACAAGCGGAGCATAGGGGAGGCGTTCGAGCGCTTTCCTTTGGCATTTGCCCTCAATGTGGCAGACATGGAGGCCACCTACTTTTTGGAAGGGAAACTGGACAAATAGCACAAGCATTTTGCTTTGAGTGGTTAAAATTCACCGGACGTGACATTGCTTCCTGTCGAAAAGTTGGGTATAATCGAAATGAAAGCACTTTCCTTGCAAGAGGGAATGGCGAAGATCCAGGCATTTTTTCAGGCGATGATTCAGGAGGTTACCAATGAAAGAAATTAAGACCATAGGCGTATTGACCAGCGGTGGAGACGCACCTGGCATGAATGCCGCGATTCGTGCGGTGGTGCGCACCGCTCATTATTACGGATTAAATGTCAAAGGCATTTTAAAGGGATATAAAGGGCTTCTGGAAAAGAACGCCATTGATATGCCTCTGCGCAGCGTAAGCGGAACCTTGCAGTCTGGCGGCACCATCCTGCACAGCGCTCGTTGCGCCGAATTCAGAGAGGACGCCGGAGTAGAACGAGCCAAGCAAAACTGCATTGAAATGGGCATCGACGGCCTGGTGGTAATCGGAGGAGACGGTTCCTTCCGTGGAGCCAGGGACCTTTCCCTCAAAGGCATTCCCTGTATCGGCATTCCCGGCACCATTGACAACGACATCCCCTGCACCGATTACACCATTGGCTTTGACACCGCCGTAAATACTGTGGTGGAGATTGTGGACAAGCTTCGGGATACCTCTCAATCGCACAATCGCTGTTCCATTGTCGAGGTGATGGGAAACGCCTGCGGAGACATTGCCCTTCACGCGGCTCTCGGCTGCGGCGCCGAAGCGGTTATGATTGCCGAGATTCCCCATGACCTGGAGAAGGATGTTCTTGTCAAAATGGACGAGGCAATGCGCAAAGGAAAAACCCACTTTATCATCATCGTATCCGAAGGGGTGACCGGCGAGCGGGCCAAAGACCGCAAGATGGACGCCTTCCAGTTGGCGCGGTATATTGAAGAAAAAACCGGAGTCGAAACCCGTGCCACGGTAATCGGCTACATCCAGCGGGGAGGAAAACCTTCCGCCAAGGACCGCTACGTGGGTTCCATGATGGGCAACTATGCCGTCAAACTGTTGAAAAACGGCATTGGAAACCGGGTTGTAGTCATGCGGGACAATAAGATAATGGATTTTGATATTTTGGAAGCTTTGAATATGACCAAAAAGCCCGATTTGGAGCTTCTTCGAACGATTAACGAAATTAGCTGACAGCGGAAAAGAGGCTGAAGTTAAAAATGGCAACAAATTGGAGTGAGCGGCGCAATCTCACCATGTTGGTGGATTTTTATGAGTTGACCATGTCCAATGGCTATTTGGTCAACGGCCTTGGGGATAGGGTGGCTGTCTTTGACATGTTTTTCCGCAATATCCCCGATAACGGTGGTTTTGCCATCTTTGCCGGCTTAGAGCAGCTGGTGGAATACCTGCTCAATATGCGCTTTACCGAAGAAGACATTGAATATCTGCGGGAAAAGAAAATCTTCGATGAGGCTTTTTTGAACTATCTGCGGAATTTTGAATTTGCCTGCGATGTCTGGGCCTTCCGAGAAGGCACTCCCATTTTCCCCGGCGAGCCGGTAGTGGTTGTCAGAGGTCCGATTATTCAAGCCCAACTCATAGAAACCATGCTCCTGCTCACTCTCAATCATCAAAGTTTGATTGCCACCAAGACCAACCGGATTTTGAGAGCGGCTCAGGGGCGCCCCATTATGGAATTCGGCGCCCGCCGCGCCCAAGGCTATGACGCCGCAGTTTACGGTGCCAGAGCTGCCTATATTGGCGGCTGCGTTTCCACCTCCTGCACGTTGGTGGACCGGGAGTTCGGCGTGCCGGCTTCCGGTACCATGGCCCACAGCTGGGTGCAGATTTTCGACAGCGAATACGAGGCTTTTAAAACCTACGCGCAGCTTTATCCCCAGGATTGCACTTTGCTGGTAGACACCTACAACGTCATCTCGTCCGGCATTCCCAACGCCATTCGGGTGTTTAACGAGGTGCTGACTCCTATGGGGTATCGCCCCAAAGCCGTGCGGATTGACTCGGGAGATATTGCCTACCTTTCCAAGAAAGCGAGAGCCATGCTGGACGAGGCTGGTTATCCCGATGTCAAAATTGTTGCCACCAACTCTTTGGACGAATACATCATACGGGACCTGTTGATTCAGGGAGCTCAAGTCGATTCCTTCGGCGTGGGCGAAAAGTTGATTACCAGCAAATCGGAGCCTGTCTTTGGAGGAGTGTACAAACTGGCTGCCTTGAAGGACGGAGACCGCTATATTCCGAAAATTAAGGTAAGCGAATCGGTGGAGAAAATCACCACCCCCGGTTTTAAGAAAGCCTACCGCTTCTTCAGCCGGGAAACCGGAAAGGCTATTGCCGATTACATCACTCATTACGACGAAGTGGTGGACGATTCTCAAAGCATTGAAATCTTTGACCCCAACGCCATTTGGAAGCGCAAAAAGGTTTCCAACTTTGAGGCGGTCAGCCTTTTGGAGCCCATCTTCTTACAGGGCAAACTGGTTTACAATCTGCCTAAACTGCCCGAAATTAAGAGGTACTGCCAGGAACAAATCGACAGGCTTTGGGACGAGGTCAAGCGGTTTGAACATCCGCACCGCTACTATGTCGACCTTTCCCAAAAGCTGTGGGAAACCAAGCAAAAGCTCCTGCTGCAAAACAATTACCATTAACATTAATAGGGAAGTGACGCGTCTTGTCGATGGAATTGGCCAGACAACATCTGGCGAAGTTTGGCAGGGATGGAGACATCATCGTCCCGGAGGCATCCACCGCCACCGTCGAGGAGGCGGCTGCAGCTCTTGGAGTCATTCCCGCAAGGATTGCCAAAACCCTTGCCGTGTATGACCAAACAGGGGAAGGCGCCTTTATCATCGTGGTGGCTGGCGACGCCAAGCTGGACAATCAAAAGTTTAAAGCCCGATTTGGCTTCAAGCCCCATATGCTGAAAGGGGAGGACACCGAGCGATTGACGGGACATGCGTTCGGCGGCGTTTGCCCCTTTGGAGTGCCCGAAGGAACGCCGGTTTATCTTGACGTTTCCCTCAAACGCTTTGTAACGGTTTTTCCCGCCTGTGGCACCGGCAATTCCGCCATTGAGCTGACCCTGCCGGAGTTGGAGGAGTACTCCCTCTCTCTGGGATGGGTGGATGTCTGCAAAGATTTATAAAATGGCGACAAGAGACATTTGCATAAGAATAAAGTATGTGCAAATAATGTCCGTTTCTTTAACTTATCCATCTTTGCTTGCATTGGGTGATTGACTCAAGTATAATAATCCCAGGGCTTTTTTGCCCTGGGAATTTTATTGAAAGGGGAGTAACAACATGGCCACGAATGACAGGAAGACTGTTCGGCTGCCACTGCTTGCGCTTCGCGGCGTGGTATTATTCCCCCAGATGGTGCTTCACTTCGACATCGGTCGAGAAAAGTCCATTTATGCTCTTAACGAAGCAATGAATCAAGACCGAATCATTTTTCTGACGGCGCAAAAGGATATTAGAGATGAAGACCCTGAGGGGAATGACATATATCAAGTCGGCGTAGTTGCCGAAGTGAAACAGATTATCAAGACTCAAAATCATCTTCGCGTTCTGGTGGAGGGCCGTTACCGCGCCCGAATCCTTCGCATAGAAGAGGAAGATCCTTACTTTGTTGCCACAGTGGAGGAGTATCCGCTCAAATCCAGTCGCTCAACCAACCAAAAAATGATGAGCGCTTTGATGCGAACTCTCAAGGATCTCTTTCAGGAATACAGTATGAAGACACCCCGGATGAGCAAGGACCTTGTATTCAACGCCCTTGCAGCCGAGAATCCGGAATTCCTTACCGAGTACATAGCTGCCAACATGCCCATCCATACCGACGACAAACAGATGGTGCTGGAAGAAAGCAGCGTGACCAAGCGGTTGAAGATGCTGATCCAAATTCTGGAGGAGGAAAACGAAATCCTTTCTCTGGAGCAGGAAATTCAAGAAAAGGTTCGCAATCAAATCGACAACAACCAGCGGGAATACTATCTGCGGGAACAGATGAAAGCCATTTCTTCCGAACTGGGGGATGGCGATTCCGCCCAGGAAGAGGTTTACGAATACTACGACCGTATCGAAAAGCTCAAGCTGGATAAGGAAACGGCGGAAAAGCTTCGCAAGGAGGCGGACCGTCTGCTTAAAATGCCCTACAACTCCCACGAGGCGGGGGTTATCAAAGGCTATTTGGATACGGTTTTGGACCTGCCTTGGAATGTGTTTACCAAGGATAAAATCGATATCGAAAAAGCCAAGAAGCAGTTGGACAAAGACCATTACGGCATGGAGAAGGTCAAAAACCGGATTTTGGAGATGCTGTCGGTGCGGGCTTTGGCTCCCGACATCAAGGGCCAGATTATCTGTCTGGCCGGCCCTCCCGGTGTAGGTAAAACTTCTATTGCCAAGTCCATTGCCAAGAGCATGGGTCGCAAATACGTTCGCCTGTCTCTCGGCGGCGTGCGGGATGAAAGCGATATCCGCGGCCACCGGAAAACCTACGTTGGCGCCATGCCGGGGCGGATTATCAATGCCATCAAACTGGCCGGTTCCCAGAACCCTTTGATTTTGTTGGACGAGATTGACAAGCTGAGCAACGACTTTCGCGGGGACCCTTCCGCCGCATTGTTGGAAGTGCTGGACAGCGAACAGAACTACGCGTTCCGGGACCACTACATCGAGGTTCCCTTTGATTTGAGCCACGTGCTCTTTATTGCCACCGCCAACGATCTGGGTAATGTGCCGCAGCCTTTGCTGGACCGCATGGAGGTTATCCATCTGACCAGCTACACCCGGGAGGAGAAGTTCCAGATTGGCAAGAGGCATTTGGTGCCTAAACAGATGAAGCGTCACGGCTTGACGGCAAAACAGCTCCACATTGCTCCCAGCGCCATCTATGCCATCATCGATTACTACACCCGGGAGGCCGGCGTGCGGGGATTGGAGCGGGAAATCGCGTCCCTTTGCCGCAAGGCCGCCAAGATGATTGTTTCCGGCGAGGCGGAGAAGGTCACTGTGACCGACAAGAACATCCAGAGCTTTTTGGGCGGCCACAAGTACAAACAGGAAATATTGACAAGTGACGGCGAGCCGGGCTTGGTCAACGGCCTTGCCTGGACCAGTGTGGGCGGCGAGATGCTGCAGGTTGAGGTGGCGGTGTTGGAAGGCTCCGGCAAAACGGTTTTGACCGGCAGCTTGGGAGATGTGATGAAGGAATCCGCCCAGGCGGCCATCAGCTATATCCGCACCTGCACCGACAAGTACGGCATCGACAAGGATTTTTACAAAACCAAGGACATTCACATCCACGTGCCGGAAGGTGCGGTTCCAAAAGATGGCCCTTCGGCGGGCATTACCATTTGCACGGCGGTGGTCTCCGCTCTGTCGGGCGTCCCAGCCCGGGGCGATGTTGCCATGACCGGCGAAATGAGCTTGCGGGGGAGAGTGCTTCCTATCGGTGGTCTGAAGGAAAAGACAATGGCAGCTTATCGTAATGGCATTAAAACTGTCATTATCCCCGAGGACAACAAGGTGGATTTGGAAGAACTGGACCAGGTGGTTAAGGACTCCATTCACTTTGTGACGGCGAAACATATCAAAACCGTGCTGGATACCGCTCTCGTTCGCAAATTTGTCCCCGTCAAAGAGCATGCCAACGAAGCTTCCAACGTGACGGCCGGAACCCTGGAATACAGGGAAGAGGACGAAAAGCGGGGAGAGCCTCTGATTGCTCACTGATTCGAACTGTTGCATACAATAAAACCGTGGACCAATTGTGTTCATTTCAGAAAGGAGGTCCCACCCATGAATTTCCACAATATTAAATTTGAGGCCTCCTATGGCACCAGGAGTCAGCTTCCTCCCTCCGACCTGCCGGAGATAGCCTTTGCCGGCAGGTCCAATGTGGGAAAAAGCTCTATGATCAACAAGATTTTTAACCGCAAATCCCTGGCGCGGGTCAGTTCGGTGCCGGGCAAAACGGTGACCATCAACTTTTTCCGGCTGGATGAAGTGCGATTTGCCGACCTTCCCGGTTACGGTTACGCCAAGGTTTCCCACTCAGAAAAGGCCCGCTGGTCGGATTTGATGGAGGGTTACTTTAATTCGGGACGGAACCTGAAGATGGTCTTTTTGCTGTTGGATATGCGCCATCCGCCGTCCGACCATGACCTGATGATGCTTGATTTTTTACGCAGCAGCGGGTATCCCTTTACCATCGTACTCACCAAAGCGGACAAGTTGAGCCGAACGCAGCAGCAAGCCCGGCTTGCGGACTTTTCCCGGGAAATACCGGATGCCGACGGTTTGCAACTGATTCCTTTTTCCGCCAAAACAGGGGAGGGAGTTGCCGAGCTGCACGCCATCATCGAACAGGTGAGTCTTTCCAATATGTGATTAGGTTGAGGAGTGTTGCAAATGTTTGTATCGGACGCGCTGGGAGTCAATCAATTGGACCATCTCACCATTGGTGGAGCTGATACCGTTGAGTTGGCGGCAGTTTACGGCACCCCCTTGTATGTCATGGACGAGGAGCTAATCCGGAAAAACGCTAGAGCTTTTCGGGAAAGCATTGAGCAGTATTATGATGGAAACGGCCATGTGGCCTTTGCCAGCAAGGCTTTTTGCTGCAAGGAAATTTGCCGTATCATGCAGCAGGAAGGCCTCTGGCTGGACGTGGTGTCTGGCGGAGAGCTTTACACTGCTTTGTCGGCGGGTTTTCCGGCGGAGAACATTGTATTTCATGGAAACAACAAGTCGGTGGAGGAGCTGGCCGAGGCTCTGAATAAAAATGTCGGTCGCATTGTGGTGGACCATTTCTTCGAGTTGGAACTCCTCAATCAACTGGCTTTGGCGGCGGGAAAGACGGCGGATATTATGTTGCGGGTCAAGCCCGGTGTAGAGGCCCACACCCATTCCTATATTCAAACCGGACAGATTGATTCCAAATTTGGCTTTGCTTTGGAAACAGGAGAGGCTTTGGAGGCCATTCGCCAGGCCATTTCTCTGCCCAACCTCAACCTGCGGGGTTTGCACTGCCACATTGGAAGCCAGATTTTTGAAATTACCTCCTTTACCATCGCCGCCCGGGTAATGCTGGGGCTGGCAGCTCAGGCCAAAAGCCAACTAGGCTGGGAGATGCAGGAACTGAATCTGGGCGGAGGCTTCGGCATCAAGTACCTTTCGGAACATACCCCCACCGCCTATGAGGATTACATGAAGGCGGTTTCCCGCACCATTCGGGATACCTGCCGTCAGTTAAATCTAGCCTTGCCCTGCATCATGATTGAGCCGGGCCGCTCCATTGTCGGTTCTGCTGGTATCACCCTTTATACCATTGGAGCCATTAAGGAAATCCCGGGAATTCGAACCTATCTTTCGGTGGACGGTGGAATGGCGGACAATCCGAGATATGCGCTGTATCAAAGCGAATACGAGATGCTGCTGGCCGCCCGAGCCACCGCTCCCAAAACGGAACGCTATACCGTGGCGGGAAGATGCTGCGAAAGCGGGGATTTGTTGGGCAAAGACATCCCCTTGCCCAAATCTCAGGTAGGCGAGGTGCTGGCGGTGCTGGCTACCGGCGCTTATAATTATTCCATGGCCTCCAACTACAACCGGCTCCCCAAACCTGCCGTCGTCATGGTCAAGGGTGGGAAAGCCCGTGTAGTTGTTCGCAGGGAAACTTATGAGGATGTTGCTTCTCACGATATTTAATCCGAATGCTTTACAGCGCTAAAGAATCGTGATAAAATAAGCTTGGAATGCCAATAATTGTCACAGGACCTCTATTAACATCGAAGGAGTATATAGATTCATGCGAAACAGGCTGGAGCAGCAAAGTTTGGAATACCTCTACAAGGCGCTCCTTTCTTTGGAAACGGAAGAAGAGTGCGAGGCCTTTTTGGAAGACCTTTGTACCGTACAGGAGCTGAAGGCTCTATCCCAGCGGCTGCAGGTTGCGCGGTTGCTTCATCAGCAAAAGGTTTACAACGAAATTGTGGCGGAAACCGGTGCCTCTACCGCCACCATCAGCCGGGTAAACCGCAGCCTCCATTATGGAAAAGACGGTTACAAGCTGGTGCTGGAGCGTTTGGAACATTGAGCGGCTATCGATATTTTTCCCGGTTTTACGACGCCCTGACCTTTAATGTAGACTATTCCGCCCAGGCAAAATTCTTTGCCGGGTTGATTGAGGAGCACGCCCATCGCCCGGTGGAACTGGTGCTGGACTTGTGTTGCGGCACCGGAAGTTTGAGCCGGGAACTTTCCGGTAGGTGGGAGATGATCTGCGTCGACGCCTCTCCCGAGATGTTGAGCATAGCGGCTTCCAAGGAATATCACAAGCAGCCCTTGTTCCTCTGCCAAAAGGCAGAGGAACTTGATCTGTACGGCACTGTCGACGCCTGTATCTGCGCTCTGGACAGTCTCAACCATCTTGCGGGACTGGACGCGCTGGAAGCAGCCGTTGGAAAAGTCAGCCTGTTTTTGGCGCCGGGGGGCGTCTTTGTCTTTGACCTCAACACCGAATACAAGCACCGGAAAGTGCTGGACAGCAACGTTTATGTCTACGAAACCGAAGAAGTGTACTGTGTTTGGCGTAACGACTGCCGTGCCGACGGCAGCGTCGAAATCACGCTGGACTTTTTTTCGGCGGGGTACGACGGTTCCTATACCCGGTACAGCGAGTGCTTTACTGAGCAGCTGTTTTCTCACCGGCAGGTGTTGGAGATTCTCCAGAAAACCGGGCTGGAATTTGTGGCGGTGATGGGGGAGGGCTCCCGCAATCCGCCTACCGAAACCGATGAGCGGGTGATTTACGTTGCCCGTAAGCCTTTGTGACAATGCACTGGAGTCTCCCGTTAAGTGGGAGGCCATTGGGAGAAGAATTTATGGGAGTAATTGTATCAGCCATTTCCAAAAACGGCGGGGTCTTTTGCCACGCCATTGATTCCACCGATATCTGCAGCCGCGCAGAGTCCATTCATCACACCTCCGCCACCGTGACGGCTGCTCTGGGGCGGCTGCTGACCGCCTGTTCCCTGATGGGGTCCATGCTAAAGGATGAAAAGGCCTCGCTTACGCTGCGGCTGCAGGGGGACGGCCCGGCAGGTTCCGTCATTGCCGTCTCGGACAGCCACGGCAACGTGCGGGGTTATGTGCAAAATCCAATCGTGGAGATTCCCCTCAATGCCAAGGGTAAACTGGATGTGGCCGGAGCGATCGGGAAAAACGGCAGCCTTTTTGTGATGAAGGATTTTGGATTTGGAGACCCGTATATTGGACAAATTCCCCTGGTATCGGGAGAAATTGCCGAGGACATCACCAGCTATTATGCGATGAGCGAGCAGATTCCCACGGTCTGCGCTCTGGGCGTTTTGGTGGCGCCGGACCTTACGGTTTTGGCGGCAGGAGGGTTTATTGCCCAGCTGTTGCCCGGCGCGGAAGACGATATCATCGATGTTCTGGAATCCAATGTGATGGGGCTCCCACCCGTTACCACCATGCTGCGAGACGGCATGACGGCTCAGGACATTGCGCAGCGGGTTTTGGCGGGACTCGAGCCGGAAGTTTTAAGCTCATCTGAAGTGGAGTACCGCTGCAACTGCAGCCGGGAGCGGGTAGAACGAGCCTTAGCCACCTTGGGCCGGGAGGAACTGGAGGCTATGGCCGCCGAACAACCCGTCACTGAGGTGGACTGCCACTTCTGCAATAAGAAGTACCGCTTTAGCCCCAAAGAGCTGCGGGCCATTATTGAGCAGTCGTAGAAATAAAGAGTTTGCCTGCCCGCTCATTTGCTGGAACTTGGAACTAATAACTGCAAAAACAGCTGACAAGGATAAAAGCTTGTCAGCTGTTTTTATCTATACTATAAGGATGATATAACAACCAGAAGATATGGATGCAAGAAACATATTGACAGATTGCAAGACTATTCTTTGTATTAACCCAGTTTGTCGCCCTTTTTGACAGGCTTATCGGGGGTAATCAGCACCACGCCTTGCTCCGAATAAGTCCCCAGCACCAATACTTCGGACAGAAAATCGGCTACCTGTCGGGGAGGAAAGTTCACCACAGCCAAAACCTGTTTGCCCGGCAAGTCTTCCAAAGCGTAGCACTGGGTAATCTGGGCGCTGGACTTTTTCACGCCCAACTCCTCCCCAAAGTCCACCCACAATTTGTAGGCAGGTTTGCGGGCTTTTTCGAAAGGCTCCGCTTTGACAATTTCTCCTACCCGAATATCCAGCTTTAAAAATCTTCGATGACCGCCATAGAATCCTTCCTTATTCAATCGAAGTGCGTTTTGTCTCAGAGCTACCGATGGGGAATGACCACTTTGGTGCCGTCGATGACATGAATGGTTACTGGTATCTGGTAGACTTCTTCAATATTGGCCGCCGTGATGATTTCCTCACCGCCGTAACCGTAGATTTGATGGTCTTTGAGCAGCAAGAATTTTTGGCAGTAACGCAATGCCAAGTTCAAGTCGTGGATAACAATGATGACGGCAATTTGATGCTCCCGGCTGATGTGAGTCACCAGCTCCAGCACCTCATGCTGATTGCGCAAATCCAAATTGCTGGTGGGCTCATCCAGCAGCAGAATTCTGGGCTGCTGCGCCAATGCCCTGGCCAGCATCACTTTTTGCTGCTCTCCGCCGCTCAATTCGTCCACGTAGCGGACCGCCATATCCTCCATCCCCATTTTTTTCAGGATGCCGGCTACCATCTCTTCGTCCTCTTGCCGCACTCCCCATTGGATATAAGGCTTGCGGCCCAGCATCACCATGTCGTACACCGTCAGGCGGCTGTTTTGGGTTCCCTGGGCCACAAAAGCTATGTTTTGGGCCACGCGGCTCAACGGCATCTTTAAGATATCTTCCTTGCCCACATAGACCGTGCCTTGTTGAGGGGACAAGATGCGGTTGAGGCATTTGAGCAAGGTGCTTTTGCCGGCTCCGTTGTTGCCCAAGATAGCCAAACATTCGCCTGGTTGCGCTTCAAAGGCAATCTGCTGCAAAATGGGGGTGGAACTGCTGTACCGAAACTCCAGGTCCTTCACCAGCATCATAACTTCTTACCGCCCTTGAACAGAAGGTAGAGGAATAAGGGCGCTCCCAGGAAGGATGTAATGGCCCCGATGGGGAGAATCACCGGAGAAATCACCGTTCGGGCGGCAAAATCCCCCAGGAGCAGCAAAATGGACCCCATGACGGCGGAGCAGGGTAGGAGGAAGGTGTGGTTATTGCCCACCACTTTCCGAACGATATGGGGCGCCACCAAACCAATAAAGTTGATGATGCCCAGGTAGGATACAATGACGGCGGCGGTGAGGGAACAGACCACCATATTGGCAATCCGCACTCGATGGACATTGACCCCCAAGCTGACCGCAGTTTGCTCGCCGCTTTCCAAGGCGTTGTAGTTCCAGCGGCTCGCCACAAAGTAGCCGGTGGCCAAAAGCACCACCACCGTCATGATGCCCACTTCTTTCCAGCTGGTGCGTCCTAAATCGCCGAAGGTCCAAAAGACCACCGAGGCCAGCTGCACCTCATTGGCAAAAAACTGCAGCAGGGTGGTGGCTCCCTGAAACATGGCGCTCAGGGCCACGCCCGCCAGCACCATGGCTTCCGGGGTGATTTTCTGAAAGCGGGACAAGGCTAAAATAACCACCGACACGCCCATACTGCAGAGAAAGGCGCAAAAGCTGATAAGCAGGGGATTGGAAAACTGCATGGCGGCAATGGTGCTGCCCTGAGCGCCCGCGCCCAATACAATAATGGCAAAGGCTGCTCCAAAGGAAGCCCCTTGGGAAATCCCCAGCGTGGAGGCGGAGGCAAGGGGATTGCGAAGGATGGCCTGCAACACGCATCCCGCGATGCCCAGTCCCCATCCTCCCACAATGGCGGTCAAAACCCGGGGGAGGCGTATGTTCCGCACCACCGTGTTGACCTTACTGTCCGTTGCTTTTCCCGCCACAGCTTTTGCTATTTCCAACAGGGAGGTTTCGTAGGAGCCCGAGCGGAGGGATAGCAGCGCAATTAAAATCAGACAGCAAAGCAACAGGCAAAACACCAGGAGGTTCCGCCTTTTGTACCGCTGATACGCCTGCAAACTGACCTCTTTGCGCTCGCTCGTTGCCCTACTCACCCAGCTTGATTTGTCTAAACTCATATCCATGCTCTTTGAGAGTATCATAGAACCTGGTCCCCAGCATCATTTCAAAAATTTCGTCCGCCTTTGCGGCGGGATCCACATCCGAGAATTGGTCGGGGAAGATGACTTTTCCCGCATAATAGGCGTCCGCCAAAGCCAGTTCCGCATTGACGGCGTTGGTGCGGAAGGAAATTTGGGAATACACCCTGCCTTCCTGGACCGCTGTCAGGGAATGGTAGTAGTCGGGGTTTGCCGCGTAATCTTCGTTGATGAGCGCCATGCCGTTAAAGTCCAGGAAGATAATGTCCGGGTCCCACTGCAGCACCTGCTCCAGGTCGATGTTAAAGGCACCGGTCTGCCCGGTAAGGTCCGCCAGGTTTTTGGCTCCAATGGCGACAAAGGGGGAGTAGTTGGCCTCGGTTCCGTCAAAGCCATGGGCCCCCTTAAAGGAGATGCCGCCGGCATACACGGTGGGCTTTTCCTCCTCCGGAATGTCTTTTGTCCGGCGGGCAAGATCCTCTTCCAACCCCTTTATGTAGGCAATCAGCTCTTCAGCCCGTTCCTGCCTGCCGTAGACATCTCCCATGAGGGTAAGGGTTTCGTAGCATTGGGAGTCAAACAGGTTGTCAATTAAAGGAACGACGACCACCGGAATCCCCAGTTTTTGCTGCAGTTGGTCGGCTGAGTCTTTGTCCACCGAAGCCATGACCACATCGGGGTTGAGTTTAATAATTTCTTCGTCGTAGGTGGTTCCGTTGTCGCCAATTACGGGCAAGGTAGAGAACAAAGGGTTGTTAACGTAGCTGAACGGCTTGGTGATGCGGGGTTCCAGTTCGTTTTGCTCGACACCAACCACCAAATCGGTGGCCTGCATGTAGGTGGTAAAGCGCAGGGTCCCCACGTTGACACAGACAATGGACTGAACCACCTGAGGGATTTCCACCTGCCGGCCGGCTGCGTCTGTGATGGTGCGTAAGCTGTTATCCTGCGGTGTGGCGGATTCCGTTGACGTTGGGCTTTGCTCCGCCTCATGAGAGGGGGCTGCACCGGAAGCGCATCCGGTCAAAGCCAACACCAGTATTAACGCGAATGCAATAATATGTTTCAAATGCATTTGTATTACCAGCCCCTATGGTATTCGCGGAAGCAATCGAGACAGACCAGTTTGCCCTGCTGCAACCGGATTTTGTGCTCCGGGGCAGACTCCCCGCACACCTGGCAGGTCACCGAGGTAAAGATTCTGGCCCGTTCCGGAATGGGGACGTTCACCTCTTTGCAGTCAAAGATTTCATCCACCGGAGCATCCAGCAGGTATTGCTGATATTGGGAACGCTCCATGCCGTTGTTTTTGGTTTTGAGATAGAAGCGCATGGCTTTGCCGGTGTCCCGTCGGATAAAGGTAAACGCCTGCTTTCCAGTGTCTTTGTAGATGAGGTTGCCTTTGCCGATGGTGCAGCTCATGAGCGCCTGAATAGCGTCCACGCCGCAGGCATCGTTTTCGGTGATGCAGATGAGCTCTTCGTCAAAGGAAGGACTGACGCCCATCTTCTCCACCACCGCCTCGCAGGCTTTGACACCGATGGCAAGGCCGGGACATTCATGCCCATGAAAGGCTTTTGCTTTTTCCCAATATTCGCTGTTCACTGGAAATCCTCCCTGAATTTCAAAATAAAAGAAGGCGCAACAAATGTCATGTTGCGCCTTCTGGCGTAATGCACCGATTCGTTCGGCAATCGTATGAAAAATAATTGATACAAGCCCACTTCTGTGGTGCGGCAAAACTTCATGTCATGCCTTTCATATTATACTGAATTGCATAGAATTTGTCAATTTTTTAGTCTGCTCCTGTTATAATGCGCAACTCATTATACTTTGGAATTGTTTTTTCTAATATGTTCAGGTAAAATAGGTTACATCGAAATAAGGGAGGGTTTCCTTTGAAGATACTGGTCATTGACGGGCAAGGCGGACGATTGGGCCTTGCCATTATTGAGGGCTTAAAAGCCGCGAAAGTGCCGGCGAAAATTATCGCGGTGGGCACCAATAGCGCCGCAACCGGCACCATGATGAGTGGAAAAGCAGATGCGGGCGCCACAGGAGAAAATGCCATTATCGTCAACGCCAGAGACGCCGACTATATTATCGGCCCCATTGGAATTGTGGTGGCGGACTCTTTACATGGGGAAATTTCCCCCCGAATGGCGGTTGCCGTGGGGCAGAGCAAGGCAAAAAAGATTTTGCTTCCCATGAGCCGCTGCAACACATCGGTGGTGGGCGTTCAGGAGATGCCTTTTGGAGAATTAATCAAACTAGCCGTCAACCAAATTATGTCCGAGTGCGGCTTATAAGATCTTAGCCGGCATCGTCTGAGACGGTGCCGGCTTTTCTGTTGCACATAGCAAAAACCGCGCTATCGTTTCATAGCGCGGTTTTGAATGGAGCGGGTGATGGGAATCGAACCCACGTAGCCAGCTTGGAAGGCTGGTATTCTACCATTGAACTACACCCGCGGAACAACGTTACATATTATAAAGGATAATATGGCTCCTTGTCAATACTTTTGCCTAATTTCATTCCAAACAAAATTCCCCCCGACAGTGTCGAGGGGAAACATTCGATTTTAAAATTAGTCGCGACGTCTTGCCAACAGCCGCAGCAGACGGAGAAACAGGTTGATGAAGTCCAGGTAGAGGGTAAGGGCTCCAAAGATGGCCAGTTTGCGCACGGCATCGTCTTCATCGCCGTACCCCTGGGTGAGGGCTGACTGGTAAATGGCTTTAATTTTCTGGGTATCATAGGCCACCAGTCCGATGAAGATGAAGATGCCCACCACAATGATCACAAAGTCCATGGTGGGGTTGCCCAGGAACAGGTTAATCGCCCCTGCCAGAATAATGCCAATCAATCCAAAAAAGAGGAGATTCCCCCACTGGGAAAGGTCCTTGCGTGCAACCAACCCGTACAGGGACATGGCTAAAAAGAGGACCGCCGTAATGCCAAAAGAAAAAACAATGCTGTCCAGGCGGTAGGCGACCACAAGGGAACTCATGGTCAAGCCGGTGACGGCGGAATAGAGCATAAACATAACCGTGGCCGTGGCGGCGCTCATGCGGTGAAGCCGGGCGCTCAGAGCAAGAACCAGCACAATCTGGGCAATCAGGACGCCAAATACTCCAAAGCCGCTGCCAAACACGAATTGCCACAGCGCAGGAATGGCCAGACAGAGCATGGCGCTGACCAAAGTCGTAAACAGGCCGACGCACATCCAACCCATGACTTTCGCCAAATAGACGGCGCTGCGGGAGGCCATCTCCTCCTGTCGTTCCCAATAGCCGTAGTTGTTGTATTGATTCATGATTCGGATCCTCCCTATCGTATACGGTGAAATGATCGAATGACTAATATTTGCATGTTGTTTGCGGTTATGGTATCATAACGTACAGCAGTCTCAAAAAATGACAGGATTCTGTGTTATGGGCCGTTTTTAACCAATCGTGTTATCATTATTATACCGGAATACGATGAAAAATGCAAAACTGTCTTTACACCTTTGGCTTTTTCTTATGGACATCATTAAGGAGGAATCCACCAGAAATGACCTTGAAAAGCGATATCGAAATTGCACAGGAAACACCGATGCGGCCCATCACCGAAATCGCCGACAGTATTGGAATTGCGCCGGAATATGTCGAACAATACGGCCGCTACAAAGCAAAAATTGACTACAATTTTTTAAATACGGTAACGGATAAACCTGAAGGCAAACTGGTTCTGGTCACCGCCATTACCCCCACTCCAGCCGGAGAGGGGAAAACCACCACCACCGTAGGATTGGCGGACGGTTTGCGCAAAATTGGCAAAAAAGCCGTAGTGGCTTTGCGGGAGCCTTCCCTGGGGCCGGTGTTTGGCATCAAAGGCGGTGCTGCCGGCGGCGGTTACGCCCAGGTCGTACCGATGGAGGACATCAATCTCCACTTCACCGGGGATTTGCATGCCGTTGGAGCGGCCAACAATCTGCTGGCTGCCATGCTGGACAATCATATCTTTCAGGGGAACGCCTTGGGGATCGACACCCGTCGGATTGTCTGGCGGCGCTGCGTCGATATGAACGACCGCCAGTTGCGCAACATCATCAACGGTCTCGGCGGAAAGGTAAACGGCGTGCCCCGCGAGGACGGTTTTGATATCACGGTGGCTTCCGAAGTCATGGCGGTTCTCTGCCTTTCCAAGGACATTATCGACCTGAAGGAGCGCTGTTCCCGCATCATCGTTGGCTATACCCGGGATGAGCAGCCCATCACCGCCGGCATGTTGAAGGCGGAAGGCGCCATGGCGGCTCTTCTGAAGGATGCTCTCAAGCCCAACTTGGTGCAAACGCTGGAAGGCACCCCGGCTTTTATTCACGGCGGACCCTTTGCCAACATCGCCCACGGTTGCAACTCCATTATGGCCACCAGAATGGCCATGAAGTTGGGCGATTACGCCGTCACCGAGGCGGGATTCGGCGGAGATTTGGGGGCGGAAAAGTTCTTTGACATCAAGTGCCGCATGATGGGCTTAACCCCCGATGCCGTGGTGGTGGTAGCTACCGTCCGTGCTCTCAAACATCACGGCGGCGTGCCGAAAGAACAGCTGGGTATCGAAAATCTGGAAGCACTGGAAAAGGGAATGCCCAACCTGCTGCAACACGTGGAAAACATGACTCAGGTGTTCGGACTGCCCTGTGTGGTGGCCATCAACCGGTTCCCCACCGACACCGAAGCCGAACTGAAATTAATTGAGAAAAAATGCAAGGCACTTGGAGTCAACGTAGCCCTGTCCGAAGTTTGGGCGAAAGGTGGAGAAGGGGGAAAAGCTCTGGCGGAGGAAGTGGTCCGCCTCTGCGAGCAGCCCAAGCACTTTACCCAAAGCTACAGCCTGGACCTTTCTATTGAAGATAAGCTCAACGCCATTGCCACCAGGATTTACCGGGCAGATGGGGTAGAGCTGACAGCCAATGCCAAAAAGCAGGTCGCCCAGCTGGAAGCTCTGGGCTTTGGCAATTTGCCCATCTGCATGGCTAAGACTCAGTACAGCTTTTCCGACGACCCGAAATTGCTGGGTGCTCCCAGAGGTTTCCGCATTACGGTGCGCAATTTGAAGGTGTCCGCCGGAGCAGGGTTTATCGTCGCCCTCACAGGGGATATTATGACCATGCCGGGGCTGCCGAAGGTGCCCAGCGCCGAAAAAATCGATGTGGACGCCACCGGTAAGATTTCCGGTTTGTTCTAAATTGTGGTACAATGAGTGAGGGGATGATGATATTCCCCTCACTCAGAAAAAATATCATACAAATAACTGGTCAGAGTAGGAAATGTGCGTTAAGTGCCGGTGGATGGGAGGTTGCCACCGGACGAAGGATGTGTCATCCGCGGTGCATTTCCGCATCCGCTGCCACGTGAAGGATTGCTCCTCCTGATTGTGGCAAACATTAAGGAGGTATTTTTTATGTCTCGTATCAATTTGTCCAGGCTCACCCAGGTTTCCTTTCTGGTGGCCACCGAAATTATCCTTTCCCGATTTATTGGCATTTCCACGCCCATTGTGCGAATCAGCTTTGGGTTTGTGCCCGTTGCCCTGATTGCAATCCTTCACGGTCCTGTGTACGCGGGGATTGGCTCGGCCCTGGCAGATTTTTTAGGCTCCATTCTCTTTCCGACGGGGGCTTATTTTCCCGGCTTTACCCTGGTGTCGGGCTTGGTTGGCATCTGCTATGGATTGTTTCTATATCAAAAGCCTCGCAATATTTGGCGGGTTTTGTTATGTGTCTCCATCGTATGCCTGCCTTTGCAGTTGGGATTGAACACTCTTTGGCTGATGATGATTACCGGCAAGGGATATTTGGCGCTGCTTCCCACCCGAGCCGTTAAAAGCCTTGCAATGATACCGGTTCAGGTAGTGGTCATTCGGGGAATGTGCTACTTTGTGGCTGATTTGATTAAGGTCAAAAGAGCCTAACATAAAAGACGGAGGAAGTTTCATGGCAAAATTGTTGGAAGGAAAACAGGTAACGGCAGCTTTGAAGGAAAAGCAGCAGGCCGCTGTGGCTGCCCTTGCCACCAAAGGAGTGACCCCTACCCTGGGAATCATTCGAGTGGGGGAACGGGAAGACGACATCGCCTATGAGCGGGGAGCCTCCAAGCGCTGTGAAAGCGTCGGCGTTGCTGTAAAGTATTTTCACTTGCCAGCCCATATTCCCCAAGAGAAGCTGCTTTCCCTTATTGAACAGGTCAACCAGGACCCTTCCATTCACGGGGTGTTGCTGTTTCGGCCATTGCCGAAACACATCGATGACGAAGTGGTTCGCAATGCTTTAGCCCCGGAAAAGGATATCGACGGCATCACCGACGGTTCACTGGCCGGGGTGTTTACCGGTTCTAAAAAGGGTTTTGCGCCCTGTACTGCTCAAGCCTGCCTGGAAATACTGGACCATTATGGGTACAACCTGAAGGGCAAGAGGGTTACCGTCATCGGCCGAAGCTTGGTGGTGGGCAGGCCGGTTGCCATGATGCTGATGGAGCGCAACGCCACGGTCACCATCTGCCACACCCGCACGCAGGATATGCCTGCCGTTTGCCGGAATGCGGAAATCCTCATTGTCGCCGCCGGAAAAGCTAAAGTGGTGGGGAAGGAGTTCTTTGCTCCCGGTCAGGTTGTCATTGACGTGGGAATTAACTTTGATGAAAACGGCAAAATGTGCGGTGACGTGGATTTTGCCGCAGCGGAATCGATGGTAGAAGCCATCACTCCGGTGCCGGGGGGAGTGGGTACCGTAACCACCTCGGTGCTGGTCGGCAACGTCATAGCGGCAGCGCAAAGAAGCCTTGGCTAAGCAGAAAAACCTCCAGTCGCAGCAAATGGCGATTGGAGGTTTTCAATTCTATCCTCAAGCTTCCGACTCTTCCAGGTCCTGGAGGAACAGGGAAGGGTCCAGGTCGGAGGGAATCTGGAAATTCACCCCCAACAGGTTGACCGGGGTGATGCTGGCGGCGTCGGGGGCGCAGGAGCGCTTAAACTGCGCCGAACAGAACCGGGAGAAGAACAGCCGCAGCTTTTCCCGAATATAATCGGGGGAGAAGCGATCGGAAAACGCAATGGAGGCGTAGAATAAGATTTTGGATGGGCGCATACGGTAACGGAGGAAGTAGTAGGTAAAGAAATCGTGCAGCTCGTAAGGCCCTAAAATTTCTTCGGTTTTTTGGGTGATTTCTCCGTTTTCCGGAGGAAGCAGCTCGGGCGACACAGGAGTTTCCAGCACATTGCGCACGGTATCCTCGATTCCGGGGATGATGCCGGTGGAGGCGATATGCCACACCAGCTCTCTCAGTACCGTTTTGGAGAAACAGACGTTGACGTTGTAATTCGCAAGATGGTCTCCACCAAAAGTGCTAAAGCCCAATGCCTCTTCCGAAAGATCGCCGGAGCCCACCACAATACCGGAAACAGCATTGGCAACATCCAGCAGAATTTGAGACCTTTCCCTGGCTTGCGCGTTTTCATAGACAACATCCTTTGCGGCTCTGTGTTCGATATCCTCCAGATGGTCGGTGACCGCCCTGCGGATGGAAATATCCCGCTTGGTGACCCCCAAAGCCTCCATTAGCTGCAGGGCATTAAAGTAAGTCTGGTCGCTGGTGCCAAAGCCCGGCATGGTGATGGCGATAATGTTGGTGCGAGGAAGTTCCAGCAAATCCATGGCGCCGACGCAAATCAGCAGGGCGGCGGTAGAATCCAAGCCGCCGGAAATCCCCAGCACCACCTTGGATATTCCGATGTTCTCCAACCGGGCCGCCAGGGACCGGACCGCCAGCTCATATAAATCTGTTAAGTATTCCGCCCTTCCAACGGAGGGGAGAAAGGGGTTGCGGTCCACATTCCGCAGCAGTCCCGGTTTGTCGGTTCCCGGTATGATGCTGTGGTAGACCGTTGGCGCAACAACATAGAGCTTTTGGGAGCGGATGATGTCCAAATCCAAATCGACGGTACAGCTGGCGCTGACCGTGCCGGCCTGCATGTAGGCAAGCTCGGTGCCGCATTCCAATATACTGGTAAAACCGCGGTAAACATAGGGGAAGGAGGTGTCGCCCACCCCTCCGTTGACCAGAGCGATGGCAATCCCCAGCGAACGGGATAACCCGGACAGCAGGGAAATCACTTCTTCCTCCTGGCCTGCCACGGCGGGGAAGTAAGAGGGGATGAGAATCAAATCGCAGCCGGTGCGGGCCAGTTCCGTCACCCGGGCGGCTAAACCAGCAATGCCGCAGCTCAGGATGCAAAAACGCAGGTCTCCGACGGCAAACACCGTATCGGCAGGCAGAAGCTGTTGCGAAAATCCTTCATTGACTAGGGGAGCGTCGTTGTCCAAAGTGGGGACGAGACCAATGAGCTCTCCCTTGTAAAGAACCGCCATCACCGAAACCGGTTTTCCCATATCATCAATGGCAAGTCCCACAATGACATAGCCTTCCCGGTCGACACAAAGAGACTGCATTTCGCCCAAAGCGGCTGCGCAGCGCTCCAGCAGCAAGGGGCTGTGAAACAGGTTGCCGCAACTGGGGGAACACAGGGAAAGGCGGGGAAACACAGTGATATCGCTGTCTCCCACAGAATGATCGGCCAGCAAAGCCTTGCATTCCTCCAGGCAATCCTGAGGGTTGCCGCAGTTTACTTTGTTGATAGCGGCGGTTAATCGAATGATACTGTTCACGTCGTCTTCCTCCGTCTGCACTGTCTGTTGCGCTCATAGTGGACAGGTCTTAAATAAAAAGCGCGGCTCTTTCTGGCTATGCGTTGATGCTCCAACTGCTCAAGTTTCTGGAAGTCAGGAGCTTGGCAAGGCTACCGCTATTATACCACAGAAATCAGGAATTCACCGCAATTTTTGATTGGGGATGGAAGCTTTTATATTTTTCATTGGCAAAGATGTGCATCTGCCAGGAATTTGTGCTATAGTTTAAATTGATGTTTGTTTCTAGGAGGTGCCCCTATTGTACCATAACCTTTTTGACAGTCATATCCACTCTGACAATTCTCACGATGGCCATCATTCCGTCATGTATATGGCGGAGCGGGCTCAAAGTATGGGACTGACGGGGATTGCCATCACCGACCATGCCGATTGCCACAAACTGGGCCAACCCGGCTATATGAACCGGATTCTTCAGTCCATCTATGACGTGGCAAAGGCCAAGGCGGCTTTTCGCCATCGCATGACCTTTGGAGTGGGGATTGAAATTGGTGTGGATGGGCATTCCGCCGCTGCAGATAAGCTGCTGAAAACCTATTCCTTCGATTTTGTGCTGGGGGCCATCCACCACACCAAAGAAGGAAATGAGTATTGCGTTGCACCTTACGACACCAATACACCGGAGCAGAATAAAGCTCTGCTGGACGGTTATTTTGAAACTATGATGGAAATGGTTGAGTGGGGCGGCTTCGACAGTTTGGCACACCTCAACTATCCATGGCGCAGTGCCTCGCGCCTCAATGTCACCTTGGATATGGAGCCCCATAAAGAGCAGATAGATGTCATTTTAAAAGGGCTGGTGGAAAAAGGAAAAGCTTTGGAAGTCAATACTTCCGGATTGCGGTCTCCTCTGGGAGAAATGTTGCCGTCCTTATGGATTTTACGGCGCTTTCGGGAATTGGGGGGCGAGTATATTACCATCGGCTCCGACGCCCATGTGATTGATCACGTCGGGTATGGAATTCCGGAGGCGATGGATTTGCTGCGGCACATAGGCTTTGAGTATTTTGCCTTTTATCGGGCACGTCAGCCCATCATGCTGCGAATTGTGTAGCTTGACAGTGGACAGGAAAACTTTCAAAATTTATGGTAGAATAGAAAAAACACTCATACAGGGAAGGATAGATGCAACTCCATGACCGCAAAACGCTCCAATCGGGAGTATACCAATGAATCGATTTCGGCGCTGAAGGGGGCCGATCGGGTGCGCAAACGCCCGGGCGTCATCTTTGGCTCCGACGGATTGGACGGCTGTCAGCACGCCGTTTTCGAGATACTTTCCAACTCGGTGGACGAGGCCAGAACAGGGTACGGAGATAAAATCATTTTAAGCAAGTATCTCGACGGCTCTTTCGAGGTGCAGGACTTTGGCCGGGGCATTCCGGTGGACTGGAACCAAAACGAGCAAAAGTACAACTGGGAGCTGATTTTTTGCGAGCTGTACGCCGGCGGCAAATTTGACTCCGAAGATTACGGCTATTCCCTGGGGTTGAACGGGCTGGGCCTGTGCGCTACCCAATACGCCTCGGAATACATGGACGTGGAAATTTTTCGTGAGGGGCATCGGTACACTCTCCATTTCGAGCGCGGCGAAATTGTCGGCGACATGAAAAAAGAGCCGACCAACCACAAAAAAACCGGTACCACCATCCGTTGGAAGCCGGATATTCAGGTGTTTACCGACATTAACGTACCCAGGGAGTACCTGGCCGACATGCTCAAGCGGCAGGCGGTGGTCAACGCGGGCCTGACCTTTTTGCTGCGCACCCAGCAGGAGTCGGGCGATTGGGACGAGGAAACCTTTTACTACGAAAACGGCATTGTAGACTATATCAGGGAATATGTGGGCGAAGACAACCTTACCCCCATTCAATTTTGGGAAGGGGAGAGGGTTGGCAGAGACCGACCGGACAAGCCCGATTACAAAGTGAAACTGAGTGTGGCCTGCTGCTTTTCCAACAAGCTCAAGTTATTGGAATATTACCACAACTCCAGCTTTCTGGAGCACGGGGGCAGCCCCGACCGGGCGGTAAAGAGCGCCTTTGTATACCAGATTGATGCGTACCTCAAACAGAACAACAAATACCTGAAAAACGAAAGCCGCATCACCTTTCAGGATGTGGAAGACTGCCTGGTGTTGGTTTCCTCCTCCTTTTCCACCGTTACCTCCTACGCCAACCAGACTAAAAAAGCCATCTCCAACCAGTTTATCTACGAGGCTATGAACGAATTCTTGCGCCATTCCCTGGAGGTTTACTTCATCGAAAACCCGGAGGATGCCGCAAAAATCGCCGAGCAGGTCCTCATCAACAAGCGGAGCCGGGAAAACGCCGAGCGCACCCGCCTGAATTTGAAGAAAAAGCTGGCCGGCAATCTGGACGTGATGAGCCGGGTGCAGAAGTTCGTGGACTGCCGCAGCAGAGACGTTTCCAAGCGGGAAATCTACATCGTGGAGGGAGATTCCGCTTTGGGAGCCTGCAAACTGGGCAGAGACAGCGAATTTCAGGCCATTATTCCGGTGCGGGGCAAGATTTTAAACTGCCTCAAAGCCGATTACAGCAAAATCTTCAACAACGACATCATCACCGACATCATCAAGGCGCTGGGCTGCGGAGTGGAAGTTAAGAGTAAGAACAAAGAGCTGGCTTCCTTCGACCTTTCCGCCCTGCGGTGGAGCAAGGTCATCATCTGCACCGATGCCGATGTGGACGGATTTCAGATACGTACCCTCATTCTCACCATGCTGTACCGGTTGACGCCGACGCTGATTCAGAAGGGGTATGTCTACATCGCGGAATCCCCTCTTTATGAAATCAACACCAAAAACAAAACCTACTTTGCCTATACCGATGCGGAAAAAGCAAAAATCATTGAGCAGTTGGGTTCCGAAAAGTTTACCATCCAGCGGTCCAAGGGACTGGGTGAAAACGAACCGGAAATGATGTGGATGACCACCATGAATCCCGCCACCCGCCGTCTCATTCAGGTTACTCCCGCCGACGCAGAGGAAACCGCCCGGATGTTCGATATTTTGCTGGGAGATGATTTGGCGGGGCGGAAAGAATACATCACCATGATAGGGCCCAATTACCTGGATGTTGCGGACGTGAGCTGACAGGGCGGATACTCGCCGACAGAAGAAGAGGATTGATGAGGAGAGTGAATCTGTAAGATGCCACCCAAAAAGGGTTCCAAAGAACCCGCGCGCAAACAAGGTTCTCAGGAAAACGCGGTGATTGAGAACGCGGGAACGGTTCTGGTTCAGCCCATTACCGAGACTCTGGAAAAAAACTATATGCCCTACGCCATGAGCGTCATCATTTCGCGGGCCATCCCCGAAATAGACGGCTTTAAGCCCTCCCACCGCAAACTGCTCTACACCATGTACAAAATGGGGCTGCTCACCGGCGCCAGAACCAAATCCGCCAACATCGTGGGCCAGACCATGCGGCTCAACCCCCATGGAGACCAGGCCATTTACGAAACCATGGTCCGCCTGACCCGGGGCAACGAGGCTTTGTTGCACCCTTATATCGACTCCAAAGGAAACTTTGGAAAAGCCTATTCCCGGGATATGGCCTACGCCGCCGCCCGGTACACCGAGGCAAAACTGGCCCCCATCGCCCGGGAGCTGTTTGCCGATATCGATTACGATACGGTGGATTTTGTCGACAACTACGACAACACTATGAAGGAGCCGACCCTTTTTCCCGTCACTTTTCCTACGGTGCTGGTCAATGCCAATATGGGTATCGCCGTGGGAATGGCCAGCTCCATCTGCTCCTTTAACCTGGCCGAGGTTTGCGAAACCACCGTGGCTTTGATGAAGGACCCCAACCACGACATTCTTTCCACCCTCAAGGCTCCGGATTTCGCCGGCGGCGGTTACGTGGTCTACCGGGAAGAGGAGATGCGGAAAATTGTCGAAACCGGTCGGGGAAGCTTTAAAGTCCGGGCCAGGTATACCTACGACAAAGCCAATTCCTGCATCGAAATTACCGAAATTCCCCCCACCACCACCGTGGAAGCCATTATGGACAAAGTGGTGGATCTGATGAAGAGCGGAAGCATTCGGGAAATTGCCGATATGCGGGATGAAACAGACCTTTCCGGCCTCAAACTCACCATTGACCTGCGCAGGGGAGTGGACCCAGACAAGCTGATGCAGAAGCTATACGCCCTTACTCCTTTGGAGGATACCTTCTCCTGCAACTTCAATATTCTCATTGGCGGCACCCCCCGGGTAATGGGTGTGCGGGAAATTTTGCAGGAGTGGTGCGCCTTCCGGCAGGAGTGCGTCAAGCGCAGAACCTATTTTAACCTGACCCAAAAGAAAAAGACTCTTCACCTCATGCTGGGCTTGCGCAAAATTCTGCTGGATATTGACAAAGCCATCAAAATCATACGGGAAACCGAGCAGGAGCGGGAAGTCGTCCCCAACCTCATGATTGCCTTTGGCATCGACGAAGCCCAGGCGGAATATGTGGCGGAAATCAAGTTGCGCAACCTCAACCGGGAATACATCCTCAAGCGCACCCAGGAGGTGGAAAACCTCAAACAGGAAATTGCCGATTTGGAAGACGTGTTAGCCAGTCCCCGCCGGCAGCGCACCATCATCGCCAAGGAGCTGGGGGAAGTGGTGAAAAAATACGGACAGCCTCGCAAAACCCTTCTCTATTTCCCCAGCGAGGAAGACGAAGTGGAATTGGAAGAGGAAGTCGCCGATTACCCTGTCCATCTGTTTTTCACCAGGGAGGGCTACTTTAAAAAGATTACCCCTCAATCTTTGCGGATGAGCGGAGAGCAGAAGTTGAAGGAAGGAGACGCGCTGACCCAAGAGGTGCTTTCCAGCAACACCGCCCATCTGTTGTTCTTTACCGACCGGCATCAGGTGTATAAGGCCAGCGCATCGGATTTCGCCGACACCAAAGCCAGCGTTTTGGGCGATTATATTCCCGCCAGGCTGGGGATGGAGGAAGGGGAAAACGCCATTTATATGGCGGTAACCAAGGATTATTCCGGGTATATGCTGTTCTTCTTCGAAAACGGCAAGGTGGCCAAGGTGGACCTTTCCAGCTATGCCACCAAAACCAAACGGAAGAAGCTGTTGGCCGCTTATTCGGACAAGTCCCCCTGCGTCGCCATCCATCAAATTGACGAGGACCGGGAGTTTTTGCTGCGGGCCAATAACGAGCGGACGCTGCTGATGCACTCCGGAGCTCTGGCCTCCAAGTCCACCAAGAATACCCAGGGAGTCCAGGTCTTGGCGCTGCGCAACAACCGTCTGGAAACCGTCTTGCCCTACCAGGAGGGAATGCTGGAAAATCCCCACCGGTTCCGTACCAAGACTTTGCCCAGCACCGGCGCCTTCCTCAAGGCGGAGGACAAAGGGGAACAGCTCCACTTCTAACGAGTTATTGCAAACAGAAAAAACCCGGATCGCCGCCCAATGGGAATCGCAATCCGGGTTTTTTTGTTACCTTTTCAGCAGAGCTTTTCGCTCCCGATAGTCGGGCAAAATGCTGGATACTAAAGCGTAAAACTCTTTCCCGTGATTTTTATGGTTGATATGAGCCAATTCATGCACCACAACGTAGTCAATGGCTTCTGGAGGGTATGCCATCAGGCGGCAGGAAAAACAGAGGCGATTTTGATAGCTGCAGCTTCCAAAACGGGTTTTTGCGGCGGTGATTCTGATACCGGAAGGGGAGAGGCCCATGATGTTGGCATAGTGCTCCACTCTCCTTGGAATATACTGCCGCGCTTGTTGGGCCAGAACTTTCAACTCTTCCGGCGACGGCTCCGGGTAGTCCAACATGCGCTGGCGCTGTATCACTTGATGTTTGGCAATCCAAGCGCTTTTTTGCAACAAAAAACGCTCGATTTCCTGTAAAGGAAGTTTTTTTGGAGCCCGCACCACAACGTTTCCATTCCGGGTGATTTCGATTGCCAGTGTTTTGCGCTTGGAGCGCTTGAGCTCATATTCCATGGATTTGCTCCTTCCTCGGGATTAGAAACAGTATAGCACAGAATCCACGGAAGAAGGAGTAGTCAACGCAAAATGATTTATTTCGCTAAATAAAAATTTAACGAAATATAGGGTGGGGCTTTAGAAGAAAGTACGCAGTTCCTCATAGACCTGCGTAATAATCAGCTTTTCCAGCTCTAAAGCTCGGAGTTTGTCGCTGAGCACCAGCAATTCCTTTTTTGTGCGCACTGCTGCAATAAGCTCCTGTTCTTTTTCGCTCAGCTCAGACAGCCGGTTGTAGAAATATTCCCGCAAAAGCTCCTGAGAAAATTGCTCCCGTAGCAAGCTGTTACTCCTTTCGTAAGACTGTGGTGCTCGTAATGCTTCCGTGCGTCTGGACGATGCGGTGCTGCCAGCTCGCAAAAGCCAAAACGGACATCAGCAGTAAAGCTGTCCAAGGAATCATACCACTTGACTTTGCAAAAGCCATCAGGCCGCTCATAATCCCAACCGGAGGCAACGGTAACGGCTTGAGTACCACGGTAAATAACCGTGCCGGTTTTAAGTCCTTTAGAGCAATAGTAAAGATGCGCGCCGTATTCATGAACGCTGGCAGCAACACCTTTGCTTATGTACTTGGTTATGTAGCTGGAAACCTTCTGCTTGTCCTCGATTCTGCCCATAGAGATATACCCGAATTTCTCCGCATACTGCACCCACCGGGCATAGCCCTTGGTATTGCGAACCATTTTCAGAATTCCGCCTTTCACACGCTTTGGAATGAATGGAGGGACAGCCACATATCATCGGGACAAATACCTTTCATCAGTCCATATCAGCAGGAAACGCACTTTATGGGCATGGTTGCAACGGCGATTATAGTTGTGGATAAAGTCCCCGAGAGCTTTATAATACGCTTTTAAATCGTATCGATTAAATTTTTTAGGGTTAATCGTAAGCGTCACAAACCAATCCCATTCGTTGCAAAGGGCATATTCCTTAATCATGCGCTTTGCCCGGCTGACAGCGGCTTCCAGCTTGGAATAGTCAGCTTTTTTCTCTTTTGGTGCTCTCCCCTCCCCTTTTCCATCTTCTTCCACTTCAAGACCTTTTTTGCGGACAGAGTGTAACTGAACAACCTTGATGCTGTTTCCCACCTCTTTAACGATGGTCACAACGGATGCTGTACGCAACATAGTAGTACTGGAATAAATTTCCGAAATGGTGTATCATGCCTATATGCTCAATCCCGAGCTTCCTCGAATGCCCCAAAGGTTAATGGATAAACACTATCTGCGCAAGCATGGCAAAGATGCCTATTACGGGCAACGAACCAAAAGTCTAGCATAATGAAATAGTCGGAGGGTATATTTGCCTCCGACTATTTTGTAAATTAGTTTTTGCCAATCATACCTCCACAGATTCTGGATGCTGATTGACCGCATACATATTGTAAATCAACAGCGTTGCCAGCACCACAACACAACCGATAACGGAAAGAACGGAAATCCGTTCTCTCAAAAACAAATAGGTCCACACAGGTGACATTACCGGTTGTGACAAGGTAATAAAATTCGCTTGTAGCGCAGATGTGTGCTTAATTCCTACGGCAAAGCAAAGCCATGCGACAATGCCGCTCAGCGTTGCAAAAATAATCAAAAATACCCATTCCGACGGCTTGGTTGCGTGCACCGTTTCGTTGGTAACTAAGAAGGGAACTAATAACAAATAAAAGGCATTGCCGATCAACAGGGATTCCAGCGGCTCGGCCCCGTCCTCCTTATTCAAAAAGAAAACGCCCGCATAGAACCAAGCGGAGATCAGCGCAAAAATGTTGCCCAACATGCCTCCCCCATTCAAATTTCCCATGAAGGTCAGCGCCATACCGCCAAACAAGCAACCGCAGGTGATGTATTCCGATTTGGTGGGCTTCTTATGAGCCAGCAACGCATTGAACAAGATAATACTCAAGGGAGACGTATGTTGCAAAACCGCTGCATTGGCCGCCGTCGTATATTTATTGGCACACATGTAGAATACGCCTTGCACAAAATAGCAAAAACCCGCCATTACTTTCAGTCGATTTAACTGCACCTTTCGGCCCCGAAGCAGAAAAGCGGATACCGCCAAGGCGATGACGCCACGCAACGTTGCAAGGCACAAGCCGTTCCAGGCTACGCTTTTGGTGAAAAGGCCGCCGGTGCTCCACAAAAGAGACGATAGAAAGAGAAATAGAGGTGCCAGTTTGTGGTTTTTCAGTTCCAACATCTAGATGTATCCTTTCCAGTTAAGGTCTGCATAAACTTTCTACTTCGCGCAGGTCTGTTAAAATACTGTGTCCTTCCCACTCCGGATCGGGTTCCACGCCTAAGATGTCCACGATGGTAGGCGCAATATCCCGAATATCAAAGTGTTCCAGCTCCTTCCCTTTCGGAAAGAGTTCGCCCTTAAACACCACCGGAATGGTCATGTCTTCGGGAATATTGTCGCCGTGGTTGCGGTCATGCCCCCCGTGGTCGGCCGTGACGATGACCGTATACGCTTCCGGCAGGTCGGTGCAAATTTGCCGGATGCACTCCCAGGCATTTTTGACGCTCTCCAAATATTCCTGACTCATCCAGCCGCACTGGTGCCCCCAGAGGTCAGTGCCCCCCAGATACAGGAACACAAAATCCGGAGCATGTTCCTTAATCATTTTAGCGGCTGCAGCTGTGGTTCTTTCATCCACCGACAATGCAGTTTCAAGATGTTGCCGCTCAAACCAGCTGTATTCCAGGTTGCCGGGCCTGTCCAGATCCCGCAGTTGTTCCCAATTATATGCAAAAGCCGTCGTCTTCTTCCCCGCCGTTAGCACTTCTACGAGACCGTTGATGGGACGAACCTGTGGAATGTATGTATTGGTAGTGATGCCGTGCCGGCCAGGATCCACGCTGTGGAACAGGGACATGTGGCAAGGTAACGTCACCGAAGGAAAGACAGTTTTTGCCTGAAAGGAATAGGTGCCGGATTTAAAAAATGCTTCAAACTCCTTGCCGCCGCCAAGGGATATACTATCCGGACGCATACCGTCCACCAAAATCAGCAATACCTTATTTGCCATCAAGGATTCCTCTTTTCATGCTCAATAGTGAATGAGCTTTCTCCAGAAAGCTCATTTCTTCTGTAAGTTGTACGTTATTAGAAGAAACCTGTCGAATTATACCATATTTTCTTAAGATACAAAACAATATTTTGAAGATTTTCCTATAGCTTTTATGAATGAATGGTATTTGTTTTTGATCTCGTCAGGTAAAATAGCTATATATGACTCGTGGAAAGGGAGCGTCAGCGACACCAAGGAAAGGAATGGATATGATATGTCAAATGAGCGTGTATTTCAAATGGCATTTTCGAGGGTATATCCATTGCTCGTCCAGAAGGCGGAGCGAAAAGGGCGCACAAAATCGGAAGTTGATGCGGTGATTTGTTGGCTTACGGGGTATGACGAGCAGGAGTTGCAAGCACAGATTATGAAAAATGTCGATTACGAAACTTTCTTCCGGGAAGCGCCACAAATTAACCCCAACGCGGTCAAAATCACAGGTGTGATCTGCGGTCACCGCGTTGAGGAAATCAAGGACCCCCTCATGCAAAGAATCCGATGGCTTGACAAACTGGTGGATGAATTGGCAAAGGGAAAACCAATGGAAAAAATATTGCGGGATTGAATATCTTGCAAAAATAAATATAGGCACTCAGAGACCACACATTTGGTTTGAGTGCCTTTTTTGCGTTTTAAGGTAAATATCTTGTTGTTTAATAAACGGCTACAATCTTTCCTCAAAAAACATAAAACGAACCTTCATCCTAATAGCTTACTTACCCAATTCAATAAACGCTCCGACATGGTGTCTAATTCTACGGTACCACCGTTTTTTAAAGCAATAAAAGCCGATAAAATCTCTTTCTCTTCATTGTCTACCGCTTCAAGCAAGTCTTTCTGACGTTTAATATAGTTACCTGTATTTTTAAATACAATAGCCTGTATCACAAAAGATGCTGACTTATATAGCCCGCGCACGATATCATCGCTCTTCTCGTATAACATATTGTGTATACATCCGTGGTAGATGTTACATGCACCTATTTTAATAGCACGTTCGACTGCAGCATCATCAATTTTAGTCAGCAACTCATCAAGAGTACCGAAAATTGGTGTGGTATCGTAATAAAACTGAAATAAATCCGCAGGTTCCCAATTGAAGAGCTCATCTTTTCCTGAGAGAAATCCGCAAATGAACTCTCGGTGAGAAAGATGATTAATCATATCTCTATATGTTTTTATATCATTTGTCGTTAGTTTATCCAGTATCACAACGACATCAATATCACTGGCCTCAGTTGCTTCTCCCCTTCCGTAACTTCCTTGTAAACCCACAAAATAAATACGTTCACCAAATGTTTCTTGAATTAATTCTGTAAAGTGGCTCATCCATAATTCTATGTCAATCATTATAGTTCTCCGTTTTTTTCAATTCTTGCCACTCAGCACGGCTGATTGCATATACTTTTGTGATTTCATTTACGTTATCTTCAAACTCATCGACCAGACGGCATCCATAAGCCATCGCTGTTTTACAGGATGGAACATTTGTATACTTCATATAGGAATAAATGATTTGAAAGGGAGTATTCATAAAGGTCCAGTCCCGTACCGCTTTTGCTGCCTCACTGGCATATCCCTTCCTCTGACAGTCTTTTCGAATATGATACCCAATTTCCGGCTTGATTTGGCCACCAATCAACTGCATGGTAAGGCCGCAGTCCCCAATCACTTCACCGGTTTCTTTCAAAACCACGGGCCCACAAACCAAAGCCGAATACCTGGTATCTTTCGATATTTTTACTGATCCACCCTCTTACTCTATCCTCATCAAAGGTATAGGGATAGTGTTCCATAATATCTGAATCTGCAAGGACAGCATACAATGCCTCAAAATCATCTTCCGTCATTTCCCGTAAAAACAACCTGTCCGTTTCGATCGTCATTAGTCAAACTCCTATTACCTCTTAACATTTGTAAATTTACTGATTATTTCGCTGTAAAATCTCACCGCGCCCTGAATTTCATCTTCCGTCGGATTCTCCTTGTTGATTCCTCCAATCAGTTTCAAAGGTCCATATGTGTCATAGCCTTTGCAGCAATAAGTGCCAAGGACATTGCATTTTTTGGATGAAAGCGTGCTCTTGATGCTTTTTGCAAAATCCGGCCCCGGTTTTCCACAGGTATACATCAAAAACACATTTTTACCTTCCGGCATTTTCTCTTTGACTGCTTGTTCAATTTCTTTATAAAATTTGCTATAAGCTATACCGGATGCGATTCCGATCAGATCATATTCTTCTAGTGAAATATTGTCCTCTTTTGCGTTAATAAGTACGACATCGTATTCTTTTTTGATGGCGTCGCAGAGTTTTTTTGTATTTCCATGATGCCAGGATTCGTATAATATTGCTGTTTTCATTTTAATTCCTCTTGCTTTCATACTCTTGATCAAGTACCGTTTCAAAAGATCGTAGAAACTCTATTAATTCCTTAATAGTGTCTTCCCGCATATTTGCAAGCGATTCTCTCCAAACTTTTCCAAGGTTCTTATGGTATTCCAAATGTCCCGCAAAAGCAGCTTTTCCTTTTTCCGTTAAATATAGGGATATCTCGGCGCCGGATGATGTTGATTCCTTTCGCTGAATATATCCTTTATCCACCAGCTTGCTGACCATTTGCGATGCAGCACCTTTAGATACACCCTGTACTTCAGCGAGTGACTTAAGGTTAAGCCCCGGGTTTTCCCCTATATACGCAATGGTATGGATCTCTTTCCGTGTCAAAAGAGCATTGGTGCCATAACTCCTTTTCAAATCTTCATTTCTGATATACTTATGGATAATACGATCCGTGGTTTGAGCAATCTCGATATATTCCTTCATAAGCAATCCTCATATTTATTTGTGTTAAGAATCTAAACTGTTTAACATCTAAACAGCATCACTTATTTTTATAAAAGTCAATAGGCCACCATAAGGGGATTCCTGACATTGTCGCCTAAAACTGCACTGCTAAGGTCTGTAACATATCTGTTTTCAGCAACCCATAGATGTAATAGTCACACCAGGTATTCACCATTCTCCCCTGCCGAATCAGACCCTCACGTGTAAAACCGCACTTTTCAAGTACTTTCCATGAGGCAATGTTTCGGGTATCCACATCTGTCCAGATACGCTGCAATTCCGTGTGAGTAAAGCAGAAGTCAATAATAGCTTTCGTGGCCTCTGTCGCCAACCCCCGGCCCTGATATGTGGGGGCAATTCGCAAAGCGATTTTTGCCATGCGGTTCTTTTCGATGAGATAAATCCATGCTTCACCGATCACCTGGTCGGTTTCATTAAATGTTATGCCCCAATGAAAGCTCTTTGTGTTTTTCTTAACTTTTTCAAACAGTAGTTCCGGGTTTTTATCCTTCTTCCCTGCCGGCTTGCCCCAGTAGGTATACATTGTCTTGTCCGACATCCATTCCTTTAGCGCTGGAATATCGGATGGAAGCAACTGTCGAAGGGTCAGACGTTCGGTCCGCAAGATCGGTTTATTTACGATATAATCTGCAAGTGCCATGACAATCCTCCGCTTCACTTATCTCCACAAATATCTTATTGTGTATATTTTACAAAGTGTAAAATATACTTCAATACCGCCCATTAAATTAATTCTTTAATATTGGAGACACCGTTTGAAACACAAAATGACACCTGAACCGCAGAAGTCTGCGATTCAGGTGTTTATTAAATGTAACCGTATATGAAGATAAAATCGATATTTTTGTCAGTACCGGATAATGGTCTTGGGCCTCATAAAAATAAAAAAACCGTCAGCCGTGATACTGACGGTTCGAGTGGAAGCAACGCCCAGCAAAACCATTCCAGCTTTTCCGAGGGCAGTTGCACCTTGTTGGTGGTGTTACGGACGTCAAAGCCGAACCGTGGTCATTAAAAATACCGGATTCGTCCCCTTCTACGGTTGACGCCTTCGGTTGGCCGTCGTCTTCCAAATAGTTATAAGTGACTATGATC